>Ga0310696_10005355_pt1 | contig 15506 bp, 15 predicted proteins | sample AusTroGonzalo_MG_4_FD_203885 | JGI IMG/M metagenome (GOLD analysis project Ga0310696, IMG submission 203885) | Bovine rumen microbial communities from tropical cattle in Woodstock, Queensland, Australia - Gonzalo_02 (v2) (version 2) | ecosystem: Host-associated > Mammals > Digestive system >...
ACCAATGCGCTGTCCGCCATAAACGATGCGGCTGATGTCGACACCGAGCTGTGCCATGCACTGGGCACCGGCATGTCCGACAGGCGTATCGGGCAGACGCGTAATATACGTCACATCCTCGCCTTGTGTAGCCAGTGACACGGCGACATTAGCCTCACTGCCACCATATTTGCTGGTGAACATATCGCCCTGCGTCAGACGTAACTGATGGGGCTTTGAGAAGCGGAGCAAGAGTTCTCCGAAAGTTACAATTCGTTGCATTCTTTTTTTGAGAGTTTAGTGTTAAGTGTTAGCGTTTAGAGGTCTTCTCGTCGGCCAGCAGAAAGTCCAGCTGACGTTTCTCGATATTGGCACGAGCCACTTTTATACGAACGGGGTCACCCAACTGATATTTATGATGGTGACGGCGGCCTACGAGACAGTAGTTGCGCTCATCGAAGTCGTAATAGTCGTCATCGAGGTCGCGCATGGGAACCATACCCTCGCAGTGATTCTCGTCGATTTCGCAATAAATGCCATACGACTGGATGCCGGAGATGTGGGCGTCATACTCGTTGCCAATCTTGTCGGCCATGAATTCCACCATCTTATACTTGATGCTGTCGCGCTCGGCCTGCTGGGCGGTCTGTTCCATATCGGAGCAGTGTTCGCTCAGCTCCTCGTATTTCTCCTGATTAGCCGAACGTCCACCGTCCTGATACTTTGTCAGCAAACGATGAACCATCGTGTCTGGATAACGACGGATAGGTGAAGTGAAATGGGTATAGTATTCGAAGGCCAGACCATAGTGACCGATATTATGCGTAGAATACTTCGCTTTCATCATGGCACGCAGGGCGACGGTCTCGATGAGGTTCTGCTCCTTCTTACCCTGACAGGCATCCATCAGCGCATTCAGCGACTTCGAAATAGCGCCCTTGGTACCAGCGGTCTTCATCTTATAGCCAAATTTGACCACGAACTCACGCAGATTCTCCAGCTTGGTGGGGTCTGGCTGGTCGTGGACACGATAGACGAAAGTCTTCTTTGCTTTTGGCTGATGGTCTTTTGCCTTTGGCTTATCTACCTTGCCAATATGTTCAGCAACGGTGCGGTTGGCGAGCAGCATGAATTCCTCGATGAGCTGCGTGGCATCGTTCGATTTTTTGAAGTATGCGCGGACAGGCTTTCCCTGTTCGTCGATATCGAAGTGCAACTCCTCGCGATCGAACTTGACGGCTCCACCCTTGAAACGACGTTCACGAAGACACTTTGCCAGCTTGTCCAATGTACGTAGTTCCTCGGCATAATCGCCATCATTACCCATCAAGATATCCTGCACTTCCTCATACGCGTACCTTCTATTACTTTTGATGACAGTATGGACAATGCGGTAATTCTTGACGTTGGCGTCTTCGTCTAGAACGAAGACCACACTATAGCAGAGCTTTTCTTCGTCAGGACGCAGCGAGCAGATGAAGTTACAGAGGCGCTCAGGCAACATGGGAATGGTACGGTCGACGAGATAGACGCTGGTGGCTCGTTTCGTCGCCTCCTTGTCTATGACTGAACCCTCCTTGACGTAATGTGAAACATCGGCAATATGCACACCAACCTCATATAATTTACTATTTGACGATTTACTATTTACTATTTGACGGATGCTGAGCGCATCGTCGAAGTCCTTGGCGTCCTTGGGGTCGATGGTACAGGTAAACACCTCGCGGAAGTCCTCGCGGCTGGCAATCTCCTGCGGCGTGATGCCTGGATCAATCTTCTCGGCAGCCTCTTCCACATGCTTGGGATAGGTATAGGGCAGACCATACTGTGCGAGGATAGCGTGCATCTCGACGTTATTATCGCCCTCCTTGCCTAATACGTCAATCACCTCGCCAACGATATTCTTCGAGTCCTTCGACGGCCACTGGGTAATCTTTACGACTGCCTTATCGCCAGTCTTGCCACCCTTCAGCTTCTTCTTGGGAATGAGGATATCGTGAACGAAAATGTTTCCTTCGGTAACGAGGAAGGCATAGTCTTTCTCCACCTTCAGCTTACCAACAGCCTGGTCGCGCTTATGGGAAAGAATCTCAACGACCATCGCTTCTTTGATGTGTTTCTCCCTGCGAGCCATCATGGTCACACGTACGCGGTCGCCATTCATGGCAAATAACGAGTTGCGCTCAGAGACAAAAATGGGCTTGCCGCCATCGTCGGGCTGGAACGAGTTCTTGCCATTGGCCTTACGGATGAACGTACCTTCCTGCACCTGCGTTTTCAGGTTCAGACGATAGGAATTATCCGACGCCTTCGTCAGGAAGTCATCCCACGCCATTTCGTCCATCACGTCGACAGCCAGCATCTTTGCCGGATGCGTCGACAACTTTAATTCCCTGAATATTTGTTTCAACGAGAATGTCTCGTTCGGATTCTGCTGAAACAGGGTCTGCAGCATCTCTATTAGACGCTGCTTGGTCAGTCGTTTTCCACTCTTGTGCTTGCTCATAGCCGTTTGTTTTTAAGTTTCTGATGGCAAAGATACGAAAAAAGTAAGAAAGTAAAAAAGTAAAAAGGTAAAAAAACAAAAAAACAAAGGGAAATGCTTTACTTTTTTACTTTTTTACCTTTTTACCTTTAAATTTATTTGTACCTTTGCAGCATGGAACAACTCTTGCATTATTGCTGGAAACATAAGCTATGGCCTGCTACGGGACTTGAAACCACCGACGGACGACAGGTGGAAATCATCGATCCCGGACTCCATAACAGGAATGCCGGACCTGACTTCTTCAACGCCAAAGTAAAGATTGGCGGCACAATGTGGGTGGGTAATGTCGAGATTCACGACCGCTCGTCACACTGGTATCAGCATGGCCACGAGCGCGACGCTAATTATAATAATGTGATACTTCATGTGGTAGGTGAAGCCGATCGTGACGTAGAGACACAAAAGGGTGATTTCGTACCTCAACTGGTGCTACAGGTGCCACAAAGCATTAGCGACAATTACGACGAACTCATCAAGACGGACGCCTACCCTCCCTGCTATCGTATCATACCGGAACTGACGCGTCTGACCATCCATTCGTGGATGGCGGCGCTGCAGACGGAACGCTTAGAACAAAAGACCGTCGCCATCGAACAGCGAGCACGGCTGGCAAATGGTTCGTGGGAGGATGCCTACTTTATGACCCTTGCCCGCAACTATGGCTTCGGCATCAACGGCGATGCCTTCGAGGAGTGGGCTCGCCATATTCCCCTGAGTGCGGTAGCGAAACATCGTGATGACCTCTTTCAGATAGAGGCTATCTTCATGGGACAGGCAGGACTTTTGGAGTTGGAGGCCATCCCTGAGCGTTATCAGAAGGATGCCCTGAACGAAGGTTACTTTGCCAAGTTGCGCAACGAGTACCAGTATCTGGCGCACAAGTTTTCCATGCAACCCATGGATTATAAGCATTGGCGATTCCTGCGACTGCGTCCGCAGAACTTTCCGCATATCCGTATCGCTCAGTTAGCTAACCTGTACTACCAGCATCAGGCAGGACTCTCGCAACTCATCGAGTGCAGGGATATGATCAGTCTCAGCGAACGCTTGAAGACGCAAGTGACGCCCTATTGGGAAACGCACTACACGTTTGGCTCGGAGAGTGTGCGCAATGCCAAGCACCTGTCGCCTTTCAGCATCAATTTGCTTATCATCAACACTTGTGTGCCTGTGCTCTTTGCCTATGGTCGCCATACCTCACGGGAGGAGCTGTGCGACAGGGCGTTCGACTTCCTGGAACAACTCAAGGCAGAGAACAACCACATCATCCGCATGTGGCAGGAGTGCGGATTAGAGGTTAAGTCGGCAGGCGACTCGCAGGCCCTTATCCAGTTGAAGAAAGAATATTGCGACAAGAAGGACTGCCTGCGCTGCCGCATCGGATATGAATATTTGAAAAGGAAATCGGAATAACGTAATACCGTAATACCGAAATAACGAAATAACGAAAAAAAGAATGCATAAATTTATTTTCGAAACCCGCATGGAGGTGCGCGACTACGAGTGCGACATCGAAGGCATTGTGAACAACGCCAACTACCTCCACTACACAGAACACACCCGTCACCTGTTCTTGAAGCAGTGCGGACTGTCGTTTGCTGAAATGCACGAGAAGGGTGTTGACGCTGTGGTGGCCCGCATGAAGCTGGACTTCAAGACTCCCCTGCGCTGCGACGATGAGTTCATCTCGCGCTTGTGGCTCGAAAAGGACGGCATCAAATACATCTTCCATCAGTTCATCTTCCGTGCCAGCGACGAGGCGCTCTGTTTCAGAGGCGACATCACGCTGGTGTGTCTCATCAACGGACGGCTGGGCGACAGCGAAGACTACGACCAAGCCTTTCGTAAATACCTGGATTCGAAATGACAGACGAAATATACTACTCCATAGCCCTGACCCGTATGACGGGTTTCAACCAGCAGATGGCACTGCAGCTGTACCAAGCATTAGGCAGTAGCCAAGCCGTCTATGACCATCGTAATGACATTGGTGACGTAATGCCAGAAACGACTCCGCGACTGCGTGAGGCCATGAAACACTGGGACGACGCACTGCACAGGGCGGCGGCAGAGATGGAGTTCATCACGAAGAACAACATCCGCGTGTTAATCATTGGTGATGCCGACTATCCTCAGCGACTCTGCGAGTGTCCTGATGCGCCGCTGCTATTATATTATAAAGGTAGTGCCGACCTCAACCAGCGTTATGTGGTGAATATCGTAGGAACACGCCATTGCACCACCTACGGACAGGATCTCGTCCGACGACTCATTACTGACCTCCGCACGCTGTGTCCGCAGGTGTTGATAGTCAGCGGACTGGCTTACGGCATTGATATCTGTGCCCACCGTAATGCCCTCGAGCAGGGTTTTGAGACTGTCGCTGTGCTGGCTCACGGACTGGACCAGATTTATCCGCCTCACCACCGTAAAGACGCTGTAAAAATGTTAACGCAGGGAGGACTGCTGACGGAGTATATGAGTCAGACGGAGGCGCTGCCCAACAATTTCCGCCAGCGCAACCGCATTGTGGCTGGAATCTCAGACGGGACAATTCTCGTAGAGAGTGCCTATAAGGGTGGAGGGCTTATCACTTGTCGCATTGCCCAAGAGTATGGTCGCGACGTCTTTGCATTCCCTGGCGCTGTGGGAATGCCTTTCAGTGAGGGTTGCAACAAGCTGATTCGCAACAATACGGCTGCCCTGATTACCTCAGCAGAGGACCTGATAGAGAGTTTAGGCTGGCAGACTATGCAACAGAAGCCTGAGGCAGTGGAGCGTCAGCTGTTTCCCGACCTCACACCTGAAGAGCAACAAGTTGTCGCACTGCTTCAGCAGATGAACGACCTGCAACTGAATACCATCAGCGTCAAGAGTAATATCCCCATCGGACAACTTACGGCACTGCTCTTCTCGTTAGAGATGAAGGGAATCGTAAAACCCCTGGCTGGAGGAACCTACCACTTGGTGAGGTAAGAGGTGAGAGGGATTCGCAACGCCACACTCTGCTGGCAGAGAAGAGGTAAGAGAGATGAAGATAGGAAACATAGAATTAGGTGAACGGCCTGTTTTCCTCGCTCCAATGGAGGACGTGACGGATATCGGGTTCCGTATGCTGTGCAAGCGCTTCGGTGCCGCAATGGTCTATACGGAATTTGTCAGTGCTGAGGCACTGGTGCGTGACGTGAAGTCGACGGTGAAGAAACTCACCATCAGTGACGAGGAACGACCCGTAGGTATTCAGATTTACGGTCGCGACGTCGACGCAATGGTGGAGGCCGCAAAGATTGTAGAACAGGCGGGCCCAGACCTTATCGACCTGAACTTCGGCTGTCCTGTAAAGAAGGTGGCTGGCAAGGGCGCTGGAGCCGGTATGCTACAAAACATCCCCAAGATGCTGGAGATTACGCAAAAAGTGGTACAGGCCGTAAAACTACCTGTCACCGCGAAGACCCGCTTAGGCTGGAACCACGAACAGCTCATCATCACCACCTTGGCTGAACAATTGCAGGACTGCGGCATTCAGGCACTGACCATTCATGGTCGCACCCGCAGTCAGATGTACACGGGCAATGCTGATTGGATCCTCATTGGTGAGGTAAAACGCAATCCTCGCATCCATATTCCCATCATCGGCAATGGCGACATCAAGTCGTTGGACGATGCTGACAGGGCCTTCGACACATACGGCGTCGACGCTGTGATGATTGGTCGAGCCACCTTCGGCTGTCCTTGGATATTCAGTCGTCAGGAACTCACGCTCAGCGAAAAGATTGACGTCCTGAAAGAACAACTGCGCATCAACATCGAACGCTGCGATACGGAGGAGATGCGCTCCAAAGGGAAGTCCGCCGAACTCTGCGGCATCCTTCATACCCGTCGCCATCTGGCCGCTTCCCCCATCTTCAAAGGCATTCCCAATTTCCGCGAAACGCGTATCGCTATGCTCCGCGCAGAAAAAACGGATGACCTCTTGGCCATCCTCGAGGACTGTAGAAGCAAGCTCGCTTAGGACTGAGCAAGCCACTTAGGACTCGCTTAGGACTTGAATTGTATCACACACAAAAAAAAAAGCGCTGTGACTACCACGTGGTATCACAGCGCCTTGAGTTTCTATTTCAGTTTAGAAAAGTTCTTCTTCCAATGAAGGAGCGAGGATATCATCAGTCGTAATTTCCTCATTAAACACACTCATCGCCAGCAGCAAGCTGCTCTCGCCTTCAACAATTTCCATTGTTGGCTTCAAATATTCTTTCTTCATAATTATAGTCTCCTATTTTTTACTTAATGACTTTCTTACCATTCACGATGTACAGTCCCTTAGCGGGCTGAGCAACACGCTGACCAGCGAGGTTGTAAACTACCTCAGCATTGTTCTTCACAATGGTCTTCTCGTTGATAGAAGTAGTACCAGCCAATGGAACAAATGCAGGAGCATTAATGACATTTGACAAATCAAGGAATGCCTTACCAGCAGGTATTACCTCACCCTCTTTTACTGGATAGAAACCTATACCCTTGCTACCATTTGCAAGTGCATAATATTTACCATTGCTGTTTTGATCGATATCATAAGCTTCCAAGTCATTGTCGTCGATACCAGCTGCGCTGCCGATAACCTCAAAGTTATATCCACCTGCTGCTCCATTAATAAGTACAGCCTCACCATAAGGAACCTGACCAGCCTCAACTTCAATCAAATCAACTTGATGCGTCTCACTATTGTAGACTGCTCCATAAGCCGTAACTTCGTCCACCAGAGCAACGTCCTTCTCATTGCTGAAGTATGATGTCCATTCTGACTTACCTACTGTACATACAATTGCTTCACCTAAAACCTCAACTTCTTTCAGAACGACATTCTTGATATGATAACTATTATTAGTCTTCAAGTGCATGTTGAAAGCAATAGACTGCCAGCCACTCATGTCGCCCTCAATAGTTGCTTCCTTTTCGAAGTGATTCCATTCATCCGTGAAATCAACATTACCAATGCAGTGCCAAGTGATATAGTCACCAGGTGTTGCTCTATGTGCCTGTGTGCCTACCGTTCCTGCAGCATCAGCCATATAGTCAAACTCAACATAGAACTTCTGTCCTGCGGGGAGAGGATATTCACCTGCAATCCAGAACTGTGTTTCCCATGGGTCACCTCCGGCAGTTTCTTCATCAGTGGTTGTATATACACCATCTGCATCGGGAGTTGCTGGAGCCAAAGTTTTAAGCTCCTCAGCAGTCATACCATAATTTCTAATGTACATTGTTGGTTCAACATCAACCAAGTCTTCACCATAGGTTGTAACCAGTTTAGGATCTGCAGTATATACTGCCAGCGACTTCCATTCAATCGTTACTGTTGAACCACCAGGCTGTGCAACGAGGTTACAACGAGTAGCACCGATACCGCTATACTCCCATTCTACCTCAACGAAATCATCGCTTTGGGGGACGGATACAGTAGCACCTGTAGATTCGCCGCTACCCCAACCCCAACCCATGTTGACGTTGAAAGAAACGTTTGCTGAAGCCCTTACCAAAGCTTTAACTTTGTAAGAACCACCAACTCCTGTGGGGATATCGTCTGCAATGAAATACTGGTGCCAACCGCCACCGGTTTCCCATCTGTAATACAAAGTGTTGTTGTTTGTGTAGACCGGTGTAGCAGTAGAAGTATCAAGACCACCTTCCTCTGCTTCTGCTTCAGTCTTGTACAAGTAGCTAGAACCGTAGTCGGTCATAATGCCGTCTTCCCACTCAGGAACGAAACCCATTACATAGAACGGGAATCCCGTGTACGTTGAGTAGTCGATCTCGTAAACCTTTTCTGCCTTTGCTCCCATGAAGCATGTCAAGAGAGCAACAAGTGTAAATAGTTTCTTCATCTTTAATAAATTTAAATTAGTTAATAATATAAGAAATTAAAATAAGTAGCTAAAATAAGTAGTCTGGTTAAGAAACGTCCTTGAGCGAGATAGTCGTACAACGTCGCACGCAGGCGCAAACTATTAAGACTGGCGGCAAAGTTAGGAAAAAAAATCTATCAAACAAAATTTTTCTGCGTTTTTTTCTTCCAAAACCCCAAAAAAGTTACATTTTACAAACAAATCGTTACGTTTTTGACTATCCTTAACACTAAAAAGAAGCAAAATAGCCTATTTTGTTGCTGCCATTGCCATCACATCGTCGGGAGAATAAACCTTGATGACTTCAGGATGGTTAGGAAGGTCTCGCAGGAATAAGGCAAAGTGTATCTCATGGCCTTTCGCAAAAGGCAATCGACTCCCATGTCGGATAGGTAGCCATACTGAATCCTTCAATGCTCATATCCACAGTAGCAGAGAACAACTGCCGCTGGCTCGGCTCCGAAGTTCTGCCTGCAAGAAAATAGATGTCACCTCGGCTAAAGTCCATCACCCTAATCCTACTTTATAATAATCCTACTTTATATTTATCGTCCCGCGTTGAGTAGTTCTTAGCTCGCATTTAGGCATAAAACAGCTGGTACAGTGTACCACAATTTTGTGCACCACTGCAGCGAGAAAAAAGGTGACAGGGGCAAAAAGGGGGAGAGTGCCGAGGTAACAGGGATTTTGTAGGGATGTAGGAGGGAGCAAGTGGCGAGGTAGGCGGTTGTTGGCGGGCGTGCATATTAATAAGCACGGCCGTGCTTATTATTGCGGGCGGCCGTGCTTATTGATGCGGGCGGGCGCCCGCGACCGATTTTCTAAGTGCCCTAACGAGTCTGGGCTTTACGTTAGTACCAATTCATCAGCTGGCGGAGGAAGGCTGTCAGTTCGCCAGCCATCTTTTCGTCCTGATAGATGTTGGGGTGATAGTCGTTGCCGTAGAAGGCAACATTGGAGATGGGAGGCATATCGAAACGATAGACCTGCTTATCGCCAGCCTGCTGAGCCTCGGCAGTCACCTCGTCCAACAATCGCTTTTGTAATGCCAACTCCTTATTATATAACATGGTACCCGTGAGGAACACAATCTTTGCCTTGGGGTTATGCTGGCGCACCATCTTCAGCAGCTTATGATAGTTCTGCTTCAGCAGGTTCTCGTCGTAGTTGGGCGTCGAGAGGTCGTTGGTTCCCAGATTGATGCAGACCACATCGGGCTGATAGCGGTTGAAGTCCCACTTTTCACGCAGGAATGTTGGCTGTTTGCGGAGGTCAGGATTCCAAGCATAACCCGTGTATTCATACTGTGCAGGCATATTCGACTCCGGAGTACCCGTCTTGGGACCGTTGTAGTTGCGATAGGCTCCGATACCACTACGGGCAACCACCCAGTGCTGAGCCTCGAGGTTGCGGGCGGTGATGGAGGCATAGGAGTAGTAGTGGTTCTCGGTGGCATAGTCGAAACCCTCCTCCTTTTTCAGGCCCTCGTTACCATAGCCGCAGGTAATGGAATTGCCGATGAATTCGATCTTTCTTGAAGGTAGTACGGGGGCGTCAACGAGCTGACGGCCCTTGTCGAGCACAAAACCCCAGAACTCGGGGAAGAACTCATAACCCTCAATGGCGTACATCAATCGCACCAAGTGGCGACCGTCGGGAAGAGCCGTTGCCAACGTCACCACTGAGTCGCGCTCCCCTCGGAAAGCCACCTTAAAGGGCTCGGCATTGTCAATCTGAGCGACGAAATAGCCGCTACGGGGTTTGGCAATCATACGAAGTGACGTTCCCTCGAACGCCGCAATAATCTGTACGCCAGGATAGTTCCAGGCAGGACGCTCTGGATTGGCAAAGCTGATGCGACCCATATATTGGATACACGGATCATTGGGTTTGATGACGGTTCCTTTCAGCGGAACGGTAGTGATGGCACTGGCTACACAAGCAGTCAAAGCGACCAAAAGGGTAAAGAATGTACGTTTCATAAATAGGTTTTTGCTAATTTGTTTGCAAAATTACAAAAAAAATGTGTAACTTTGCGCACAAAAGCAAGAAAAAAGATGATGAACGACGATTTTGACATCCGCCAGGAGCAAATGAGCTCCACTGAAAAGGAGTTTGAGAACGCCCTCAGACCGCTGTCGTTCAACGACTTCAGCGGTCAACAGCAGGTGGTGGAGAATCTGGAGGTGTTTGTCGAAGCAGCGAAGTATCGTGGCGAGCCGTTGGATCACGTTCTGCTGCACGGCCCTCCAGGATTAGGTAAGACGACGCTCTCCAATATCATTGCCAACGAGTTGGGCGTAGGATTCAAGATTACCAGTGGTCCTGTGCTCGACAAACCTGGTGATTTGGCAGGTATCCTGACCTCGCTGGAAAAGAACGACGTGCTGTTTATTGACGAGATTCACCGCCTGTCGCCTGTCGTCGAAGAGTACCTCTATTCGGCTATGGAGGACTATCGCATTGACATCATGATTGACAAAGGCCCGTCCGCTCGCAGCATCCAGATTGACCTCAACCCGTTTACGCTCGTGGGTGCTACCACACGAAGTGGTCTGCTGACGGCTCCGCTTCGTGCCCGTTTCGGCATCAATATGCATTTGCAGTATTACGACCCCGCAACCCTGCAGCGAATCGTCGAACGCTCGGCCTCTATCCTGCGCGTACCTATTACTACTGATGCCTCCGACGAGATTGCCCGTCGTTCGCGAGGCACGCCCCGTATTGCCAATGCCCTGTTGCGACGCGTCCGCGACTTCGCCCAAGTGAAGGGAACGGGAAAGATTGACTCCAGCATCACCAAGATAGCCTTGAAGGCGCTGAATATCGACCAGTACGGACTCGACGAGATAGACAACCGCATCCTGCTGACCATTATCGACAAGTTCCGCGGTGGACCTGTGGGCATTACCACTATCGCTACAGCTATTGGTGAGGATGCTGGCACCATAGAGGAGGTCTACGAGCCATTCCTCATTATGGAGGGTTTCATCAAACGCACTCCTCGCGGACGTATGGTGACGGAGCTGGCATACAAGCATTTCGGACGCAACCCATATTCGGGAAACATCATGGAACCAACACTCTTTGAGTAGTTAGAGGTAGTTAGAAGAAGTTACAGGAAGTTAGAAGAGAGATGAAGACAGGAATATTTGTTGGGAGTTTCAATCCCTTTACAGTAGGTCACGATTCTGTCGTGACCAGAGCCCTACCGCTCTTCGACCGCTTGGTTATTGGCGTCGTGGGCGACCAAGTACACAAACCCGATATGCCTTCTGCCGAAGAGCGCATCAAGGCTATTGCCGACCTCTACCAGGACATTCCCGCCATAGAGGTGAAGCCCTACTACGGCTTGGCAGTTGACTTTGCCAAAGCAGAAAACGCCCATTTCATCGTGAAAGGCGTCCGCTCCGTCAAGGACTTCGAGTATGAACGCGACCAGGCAGACATCAATCGCGAACTGAGCGGTGTAGAAACTATCCTCCTTTTCTCCGAGCCGCAATATTCGTCCATTTCATCGAGTATGATACGCGAATTGCAGCATTTCGGAGTCGACATAACACCGTTTCTTCCGAAACGAAAAGACAAACAATACGATGTCATAACGGTATAACGTAATACGATTTCTTATGATTACCTATTCTTCAGAAAACGTTAAGTTCCCCAATATCAAGCGGCGCGAGACAACTGCTTGGATTCGTCGTGTGGCAGCAACCTACGGCAAGAAAATCGGTGAGGTGGGCTATCTCTTTTGTGATGATGAGCACATCCTTGCAGTGAACCGCGAGTATTTGGGGCACGATTACTATACTGACATCATCACCTTCGACTACGACGAAGGCAATGTGGTGAACGGCGATTTAGTGATTTCGTTAGATACGGTTCGCTCGAATGCCGAACTGTTTCATAAGGAATACGACGAAGAGCTCCATCGTGTCATCATTCACGGCATTCTACACCTTTGCGGACTCAACGACAAAGGGCCTGGCGAGCGCGAGAAAATGGAAGCAGCAGAGAATGCAGCCTTAGCCCTGCGCTAAAAAATCCTTGATTTCATCGAGATTGATGGCCACACCAATGTAGGTGCGCCAAGGTCTGCGAGTCAAGCCTTTGGCCTGCAGGTCGTCAAGCATAGCGATGAGTTTGTCCCAAAAGCCCTTCATATTATAAAGGATGACGCGCTTCTGATGATAACCGATAGTGGCAGAAGCCGCAATGGTGAAGACCTCGTCGATGGTTCCTATGCCGCCTGGCAATGCGATAAACACATCGCTTTTGTCTTCCATCAGTTGTTTGCGGTCGCTGAGGTTGTCGCAAAGAATCTCCACATCCACATATTCAGAGATGCGGCCTCCCTTCTCGACAATCCTGGGAATGACACCGATATTCATTCCTCCTGTATCATGCGAGGCTTTCGCCACACACTCCATCAGTCCGCAGTTCACACCACCATAGACAATCGTATGGCCTTGCTGTGCAATCCATCGCCCCAGTTCCTCCGTCAAGACGAAGAAGTCCGGGTCAACCTGATCGTTTGCTGAACAAAAGATACCAATCTTCATCGCGCGTTAATTTTGAGCGGTTTCAACGGGAATAATCTTAAAGAGCTTGTCGCTAGGACGTACCTTTTCCGGCACCTTGATGCTGACTCGTGTACCCTGCTGGGCAGTCTGAACAGCCTGTACGTCGTCGTGAATCTCGTCGACAGTGACGTAGAGCGCCCCTGTCGTAGGTCCAGTGATGAGCATCTTGTCACCTACACTGAAGGTGTCAGCCTCAACGGTAAACTCAGCAACGCCCAAACGGGAGAAGTATTTGACGCCTTTGCCGATGTATTGCTTGCGCTCTGTCGCGTTGGAACCGTAGTTTTTGTTCCATTCGCCCAAAAGCTGCCCCTGATAATAGCCGTCCCAGAAACCACGATTGAAGACTGTTGCCAGTCGCTCGTCCCAAGCATCCTTCTTCTCTTCCGTAAAGGTGCCGTCCAATACACTTTGGATGGCTTCCTTGTAACACTGTACGACGGTAAGCACATATTCAGGGCCTCGGGCGCGCCCTTCTATCTTGAACACCCTGACGCCAGCACGCATCATTTTGTCGATGAAACGGATGGTTTTCAGGTCTTTGGGCGACATGATATACTTGTTGTCTATCTCCAATTCTGTTCCCGTTTCGCGGTCTGTGACGATATACGAACGGCGACAAATCTGCATACAGGCACCACGATTGGCCGAGCGACCTGTATTGTCAAGACTCATGTAGCACTTGCCGCTGATGGCCATACAGAGCGCTCCGTGACAGAACATCTCGATACGCACCAACTCGCCTGAAGGGCCGCAAATGTGCTGTTCCTCTATCTGCCGATAGATGTCAGCCACCTGTTCGAGCTTCAGTTCGCGAGCCAGCACCACCACATCGGCAAATTGGGCATAGAACTTCAGCGCCTCAATATTAGAGATGTTCAACTGCGTGGACAAATGCACCTCCATACCTCGCTGGCGGCAATAGGTCATCACGGCTATGTCACAGGCAATCACAGCAGTAATCTTCGCCTCCACAGCGGCATCTACAATCTGGTGCATCAACTCGATATCCTCACCATAGATGATGGTATTCACTGTCAAGTACGACTTCACTCCGTGCTCCTTACACGTCGCGGCAATCTCACGCAGGTCGTCAATGGTGAAGTGGTTGGCCGAGTGCGAACGCATGTTCAACTGCTCCACTCCAAAATAGACGCTTCCCGCACCCGCCTTCAGCGCAGCAATCAGCGAATCGCGACTGCCCACAGGCGCCATAATCTCATAGTCTTTGATGTTTTTTTCCATTCTGGGTGCAAAGGTACGAAATAATTCATAATTCATAATTCATAATTCACAATTATTTCGTAATTTTGCAGGCAGAAATCAAACGAATCAGTTAATGAAGTCACGAGTAGGTATTCTGTTAATGGTATTTGTGTTGCTGATAGCTGCCTGTGGACGCAAGCAACAACATCAGTTTACCCACGACGTGCTGTTGCCTATGACGCCTGTTAAGGATCAGGGCAAGACGGAACTCTGCTGGGCCTATGCTATGCTGGCCACCATCGAGACGGAACACATCCTCAGGGGCGACTCCGTCAATCTTTCGGCAGTGTACATCGGACGGAGGCTGAAACACTACCAGTCTTCTTTTGCCAATGCCCCTTCCTCCCAGCGTGCAATGGGTCAGACGCTGCTCAACATGATTCAGCGCGAAGGTGTTGTGGGTTACGACGTGTTGCCAGACGATGCTTCCGATGACCTGCCCACGCCTCAATGGGTCTTTATGTTAGGCGCCCGATATACGCCACAGGAGTTTGCCCATTCCGTCTGTGCGCCTGACGAATATCTCTCGCTGACTTGCCAGCCGGACTCCCCCTATTATAATAAGGTGGAAGTCGTTGCGCCTGACAATTGGGAACACAACCGCCTACTAAACCTTCCGCTCGACACCCTTCGAGCCCATATTGACAACGCCTTGAAGCACCGCCACCCTGTCTGCTGGGAAAGTAAAGGTCACGCAATGGCTATTGTAGGCTTGGCGCACGACGAGAACGGCAAGCCCTACTACGTGATGAAGAATTCGTGGGGAACGGATAATCGCTACGGCGGGCTGGTGTATATGTCCGTCCGAAAGATGTGGAAGGATATGCTTGCCGTCTATCTGACGAAAGAGGCCTGGTAGATGGTCAGGCCATATTCCGCGCTGGCAGCATAGATATATTCCATGACGTCTGCTGTATCGTGCTCGAAGTCGGCCCACGCCTGCGCATACAGCCAGAAGGTAAACTCCAAACAACATCCTCCCTGCGAAGCCTCCGCCTGACGCACCAACGGATTCTTCTCAGCAACGACCTTCGGATTGTCGCTAAGCCATTGCTCGATGTGGTGACGGAACTTGGTGATGTTGGCCACTCCGTCATCATCGAGCTGGATGGAACGGAAGTCGAAGAATACCTTGCGCGACTGTTTGCGACCCACGTTCTGCTCCATTCCCAACCAGTTTTGGAAGGAGCCGTCCACCAACGTCTGTGGCGATACGGTAACGATGGT
>Ga0310696_10005356_pt1 | contig 15505 bp, 21 predicted proteins | sample AusTroGonzalo_MG_4_FD_203885 | JGI IMG/M metagenome (GOLD analysis project Ga0310696, IMG submission 203885) | Bovine rumen microbial communities from tropical cattle in Woodstock, Queensland, Australia - Gonzalo_02 (v2) (version 2) | ecosystem: Host-associated > Mammals > Digestive system >...
CGGAAATAAAAAAGCCGCTGCCGCATGGTTTTAATTCCATGTAGCAGCGGTTTTTCGCTGGTGGTATTCCGTTACAATAACAACGCTGTTTTATTTGAAATTTTCTCGTTTATTGCGGAAACTGTATCCTGAATCGAATCATTTGTTGTGTCTATAGCATTCCGCTCATATACTCCAAGATGATGGAATTGCTCCCACATCACTTCTACCAATTCAGTATTTGTTTCGCTATCCAATTTCAAACGTCCAGTCGCCCGGTTCAGGGTTTCCTCCTTGCTTGCTCTCAAAATGATATAATGTACTTCATAGCCTTCGTGAACGATATTTAACCAAGGCTGCAAAAACCACGGGCCGATAATTCCATCCACGATTACATCATATCCACCACGGGCATAACGCTTTGCGGCTTCTAAAAAGGCCTCGATCACAATCAGGTTTTGCTCATTGGATTCCGGCAAATGCGGCAATATTGCCCCTTTGCTCAGGTAATGGTAAAAATCATCGGTATGCATATGCACTGATTTTTCCATACAGGATTCCTTCGCAACAATAGCTGATACTGTCGATTTTCCAGTTCCCGGAGGGCCTGTAATTACGATAATTCTTCCTCGCTCCATTTTACTGATCCCTTCAACTTCGTGCTTTGTTCACTTTTTCACAACGATTCAATAGGTATATTATGCTGCTTCAAAAAGGACAGCTTATCCCAATATCCTCTCTGGAACAGAATTTTACCATTTACAACATGGAAGAAGCCGCATCCCCGCAGTCCCAGAGGATCCTTCCATTCTAAAATCGCCCACTGTCCATCTTCAAAGATGTTCTCTACAATGGCAGTCATATCGGCAGTGGCAAATTCTGTTGTAAACATTTCTCGGATTGCATCTATCCCAATCACGGGATCATTTGTCACTTGATGGTTGGTTGCGTTATCATGGTACAAGCTCACGATTGCTTCTACATCGTGATTATTGAACGCATCTACCCATTTACATACTACTTCTTTTGGTCGTAACATAAATATTTCCTCCATATATCGTTAGCTGCCTTTTTCAAGATACACGATTCATGTAAAATCACAAATCCCGCCGTTTCCATTGCTTCAGGGCAGCTGCGACACAAATGCCTGCCACAACGATTGTTAAGAAGATATAGGGAAGGTGGAAACCGTGCAGTGCTACCTCGTACACATCAAAATAACGCAATGGGGTCAGATAGTCCAGAAAATGATTACCTGTGTACTCAGCAGTAAAGGCCAACGCATAGGCAGCCAGCATGAAAATTGTTCCTGTCCGCACCGCAGCCCTATAGGACAGGAGCACGCTGGCAAACAACAGCCCCGGGGCAAAAAAGAGGATCTGGGTAAAGAACATTCCCATCGTTGTGGAAAGCACCGCTCCCGGCTGATCCAGACCGCCCAAAGGAAGAACAATTGTGAAATAATTGCACACGCCACTGAACAGGGCGAACACCAGCAGGTTCACTGCTGAAACGATCACCTTCGCCAGAACAATGGTTTTCCGCTTCACTGGCTTTGTGAACAGGTATTCCGATGTTCCGAATTTCTTTTCCTTTGCCACACAGGACAGCCCCAAAGACATGGCATAGGGAAACGCCAGTAGCCCCTCCCAGAAATAGATGCACACATACCAGCCGGTGGATGTCGTCAAGTCGCCTTTGACTCCAAACATAATCATGATCAGTCTCGGAAATTGGCTGACCATCGCTGCCATTTCATCCAGACTATCCTGTAGAGACAGAAGTTCAAAATAGCAGAAACCGCACAGAAGCAGCATGATTCCCAGCCAGATCAACAAAAGTTTTCTGGTTTGACGAAACTCATTTTTAATCAATGTTTTCATGTTCACACCTCCTTAGCTGCGGAACTGAATGTCTTTTTTCAGAAAGACACCGTAAGAAAGCACCAAAAACAGGGCAAACAGCAGCACACACCATCCAAGATACCGGAGGTCATAGAAGCCGTTTTTGGAGATATCAGCGGCTCCGAAGAAAGAGTAGGGAGACAGAAAGCTGATAGCTCGGTTACTGACGATGTTGGAGAAGCTGGTAATGCAATACTCCACAAATACGACTAATCCGGCGGTCAGCAGCGGACTGCGGTTGCGGGAAAACAAAATTCCCACCATCAGGCCCATTGCAGCGAAGAACAGCGTAACAAGGGTCAGGGACAGGGCAATCAGGAAAAACTCTCCCCAAGGAGTTCCGGAACGGAATATTGCCATGGCGAAAAGGGAAGCCAGCAGATACCCCGTACCCACAATCGCCACGCCGACAAACACGGTCAATGCCTTTGCCCAATAAATTGCTTTCCGGGGAAAGGGCTTTGTAAACAGATATTCCGAGGTTCCTTCCGTACATTCTCTGGTGTGAATGGAAATGCCGAAGTGCATCCCAAAAATGCCGGAGGCAATCATGAAAAAGCTGGTCAGGAACCCATAAATGCCCAGCGAAGAGGTTAGGTATTCCATCGATACGCCGACACTCCTGTAAAAGTCCGTGGTGCCCATGGTTTCAAAGAGTTCCACGGAGGCAGCATCCAGAAAGCTGTAATAAGTCGGCGTCATCAAAAAAATACACAGTGCCAAGGCGATAGCCCAGCCCAGGATATAGGTTCGATGCCTTTTCAGTTCATATTTCAAAATGACCATGCCTGACACCTCCTTACGCATAGTAGTGCATGAAGATTTCCTCCAAAGAGGGCTCTTCCAAAAGCACATCGTCCAAATGCAGCAGGTGAAGCTTGTCGATGATCGCTGTGATATTGCCGTTATACATAAAGGAAACAGAGGTCTTGTCAGGACTCTCGGTGTAGTTGGCAATGCCGGGCAAGCCCCAGAAGTCACGGGGAATGGTTGTTTTGGCGGTGAGGCTGACCTTTTTATAGCCGCTTTCCCGAAGCTCTTTGATGGACTGAATGCCCACGAGCTTGCCTTCTTTTAAGATTGCCACCCGGTCACACAGCTTCTGTACTTCGCTGAGGACATGGGATGAGAAGAAAATGGTGGTTCCCCGGCTGTTCTCCTCCTTCAGAATATCGTAGAAGGCCTGCTGGATCAGCGGGTCTAAGCCGCTGGTGGGCTCGTCCATAATCAGCAGCTTGGGCGAGGTCATGATGGCAGACACAATCCCCACCTTTTTCTTGTTACCCAGAGACAGGTCTGCGATTTTCCGGGTCAGATCCAGATTAAGGCGCTCAGAAAGCTCATACATTTTCGTTTCGCAGTCCATGCCGTACAGGTCAGCGGTGTATTGCAGCAGGTCCCGCACCTTCATGTTTTCATAATAGCTGTTCTCGCTGGGAAGGTAGCCCACATCTCTGGCAATGACACTGGCCTTGGTCTGACAGTCCAGGCCGAAAATAGAGGCGTTGCCGCCGCTGGGATGGATCAGGCCCATCAGCGTGCGGATGGTGGTGGATTTTCCTGCACCGTTGGGGCCAATGAAGCCGAAAAACTCGCCCTCATTCACCGAGAAACTGAGGTCGTTGATCCCCCGATGGGTTCCATAGTGCTTGGTCAGCTGGTTTAAGACGATTGCTTGCTCACTCATTTTTGATACTCCTCCTTATAAAAATTTTTCCGCAGAATTGCGATGTTCTCCTCAAAATCCTCCATGACAGCCTGAAAATCGAAGGCCGCCGCCCCACGGTACCGGGCCGCATAGCCCTCGGCCATCAGAAGCAGCATTTGAAAGACCGGCTGGGCATCCTCCGGGTTTTTGAACTTCAGCGCATCATCTTCCCGAAGAACCATATCGTTTCTGAATTTGCAGACTTCCTCGGTCAGAATCACCAGCGCATCGGCTACTTCCGGAGAGGTTTCCTCCCAGACGCTGGTAATAAACTGCAAAATAAAGGGCTGGTTTTGGAAGCTCTCCATTTCCATGCGGCTGGATGCCAGGATTCTGTCGAACAAATCTGTTTGGGAATTGAGGGCTTCCTTGTCAAATATTCCCTCTATGATTTTCTTGCAGTATTCCAGTAGGTAAATGTAGAGCTGCTTTTTACTGCCGAAATACTGAAACACAGACGCTTTGGAAATGTGTGCGGCTACCGCAATATCATTGATTGAGGCTTTTTCATAACCAAACTTGCCGAAACACTGGAGCGCCGCATTGAGAATAGCCGTTCTCTTTTCTTCGGTCAGGGCCAAAAATTTGTCCAATTCATTTTCTCCTTTTTACATAATAACCGATTCGGTTATTTAGAGTATAGCACCAATAACCGAATCGGTCAAGCAATAAAAATTATCATTTGAAAACAGATACTCACCTAAAAAGCCGTCTGTACGAGCATTTCTCATGCCCGCACAGACGGCTTGCTTTATCTCTGGTAATCAGTCCAAAGGGTTGTATTCCGTAACGGTTTTCAAGTATGTTTCCGGGTCACCATTGAGAATTAAATTCGCATAGGCTACCGGGTCATTGTATATCAGATAGTCAAGCTCTGACCTCTGGTACATATTGTCTGCGACCTCGTTCTCAACGGCGGTGCAGTCTATAGAAATCATGCTGCCATCAGCGAAGCAAAGCTCCACACAGGCAGTATCGATATTAAATTCACAAGTTAATAAATCGCTCATTTTGATTTTCTCCTCATTTTGGTATCCTATTTTCGCAAGTCTGACTCTCCAGAAATATTGGTAAATCTTTGGTAAAATTGAGAGCGAAACACAAAAAACGCTTATTTTCAGGTCTTATAAGACGATTTGAGACTTTTCATCATGCCCGGTAAATCCTGCCGTGGCAGATGAATAAGACTTTAATCATTTCACAAATCCTTTCAAAATGCTCTGTTTTGCACCTACGCTTGCCATACACGCAGCATGGTACTCTTCTGACATAAAATTGATAACGGCTTCTTTTGTCTCGTTCACGCTTTTGTACAGGTGTCCGTTTTTATTCACGCTGGAAAGGACAGCATAAAAACCATTACCGTGGTCGGCACTCGTAAAAGTTGCCCATGACTGCATGCAGGCATTTGGCATACCGTTGGATTTGTATGTGGTAACAAGAAACAGCGGTGCCGGAACCGTGGCCACAAATTCCTTCTAGGAAAATCCGAAATTCCTGGAAAAATCTCCGTATGTTCCTTTCATACTTTCAGGCATATCTTTGTAATGATTTTTCATATTCACAATTCCTCCGAAAACTGCCTAAGATAAATCAGGTTATTGTCGGGATCGTAAAAGCTCATATTTACGGCACCCCAAGGACGATTTGTTAACAGAGACACTTCTCCGATGATCATAAGCGCTCTCCCTTAGCAAACAGATTGTCTTTGCCCATCCCGCATACATACGGATTGCTGTCGTACATATGACAGAACTCCAGGAAATCCGCTCTCTGCTTTGGATCATTCATAATCTTTACAAGAATCTCGTTTGGAATCGTCCTCGCATATGCTCCGGGGCCGGCAAGCGAGATATTCTTTACTCCAAATCTGCTTAAAATGCCTTCCAATTCGTCAGGCATAAAATGATAAGTCACACACCAAGGAGTTTCACCACGGTCATAAGCCTCTTTTGCCTCTTCCGGATCTCCAAGAAATCCCGTTTCGTACGCCTTGAGAACACTCGCTTTATTGAATGAAAAGCCATCTATCATCTGATTTCTGCTGCTTAAGCACCACTGAACCCACGAATCCTTACTGTTTTCACTCAGGATAAACTGGTTCTTCTGGATTGGATTCGCCAGATAGGGAACTGATCCCAACCTGCTTGACACGCTGATCATGATACGTTTATTTGCTATCCTGACTAATTCACCAATGACCTTTTCCTGATTGGGGTAAGTATATGAAATCGGTGAGTCAAAAGACATAACAAGATCAAAACTTCGATCTGCATATGCCGAAAGATCTTCCAATGCGCCTTTTACAAAAGTAATCCTGTCAGCAACGCCTTCTCTCTCCGCAATCTCCTTTGCCTTATCGATCATTGGCTGTGAGATATCAAAGTGAGTCACATGAATTCCCTGCTTTGCAAGGAGTATGGAAAATCTTCCGCACCCGGCTCCTCCATCAAACGCAGTCCGTATTCCGTCAAGAGAATACAAAAGTTCGCGCTCTATATGTGCTTTCTGTACAATGTCATCAATAAATGTATTTTCTCGTTCTGCTTCCAGTTCCCCTTTATCGGGCTGGTTCCACATACGATCTGATATTTTTGTACTGTAATTATCCATCATGTTATATTTGTATGGTTATTTAGAAGCGAATAACCATCTCTTCCTTTCTTTTTCTGTTTCGTGGTTCAATACAACTCAGATTCTATCCCACACATAATGGAACGCTGTATGTAACCAAAGATTCATCAAAGGTTTCAGCCGTATTATAACATTTGCTGTTATCTCTACGAATCCGCGAATTTTTTCTCAAAATCCATATTAATGCTTATTATCTCTTTAAGCGGAACAGCTTTCTTTGATGCAGTTTCTACATCGCATTCCTTTGACCACAAAAACGGATAGATAAGGATACCCTTGTTAAATGGCTCAATCGTCTCGACGTCCTTTTTCCAGGTACTCCATCGGAAGGCCTGATAAAATCCGTCTAAATCCCCTTGCGCAGTCCAAGCGATAAACTCGGAATAGCTGAACTTTAAAGACTCCCAGTTAACTGTATCCGGTGCAAAGTACCATACAAGCCCTGCATCCTCTTCAAATCGCCCCATATTGATGGCAAAAACTCCTCCTACAACATCTACAGCGACCACTAACATATTGCCAAAATCCAGCCCCATTCTATCAGCAAAGTCTGCCGCACCCGCATATCTATATGACAATTGTCCGAGGATACTTAGCCAGTTATCAACAACAATACCACCGGTATTAGCGATGATTGTTCCAAATACAGAATCCGGCGATACGTTTAACTTAGCTATATCAGTCGCTCCTTGTTCCTCAGTTCCCTCATAGAACCTCACATGTTTGTTTGACTTTTCATACATAGACTTAATTTGTAGCCACAAATCCATTCCCGTATCTGCCTCCGATCCATTTTGCAATATATAAAACGATAATTGTTTTACCATTATCAAATTTTAATTCTGTCCTGATTTCTTCCTGCGGATTGGTCTCAATCTGCATAGTAATGATATCTGAGATCTTTTTAAGGGTCTCGTCTATCTTGTCAACGCCAACAACTTTGCCATCAGCATTTACGCCAACAATGATTTGACCTCCGTCCGCGTTAAGAAAGGCGACAATTTTCTTACATATCGTAACGCTATTTATTCTTGATCTCAATCCGGTCCAAAATCCCCTGAACGCCGATGTTCTGATGCGTCAGATACATGCGCATCACATCCTCGATGAAGCCCTCGTCGGCGTCGGTCTTCCTGCGGATCTTCGCGATATCCCAGCCCTTATCAATGCCCTTTACGATGGCGGCGACAAGGGCGAAGCGGTCGTTCACAGAGGAAGGCTCCAGCTCCGCGGCATTCAGGCGCGCGGTCTTCGCATGCCCGTAGTACACGGCTTTGGGATTTCCCGCAAGGAGCCGTTTCCAGCTCTCCGCGATCATCGTCCCCTTGTGCAGTTCCAGTTCGTACAGGGGATTCAGGTCTCCCACGAACAGGCTGCCGTCATCGAGGGCAAGCGTAATGCTGTCATCGCTGTGTCCGGGCGTCGGGATAATCTCGCCGCCGATTCCCAGTTCCGCCAGAAATCCTCGGCTTTCCTCCGGGCGGATCACCCGGAGCTTCGCATTGTCGATGGGCTGAAACCGCACCTTATTTTCCTTCGCAAAAACAGCGTCGGCCGTATGGATATACGGCCGCTGCAACTCCATCGCAACGATCACCGCGCCCCGGTCTGCAATCTCCTGTGCAATACCCATATGGTCCGGATGATAGTGCGATATCAAAATGTAATCGATGGACTGCACGGGAATCCGCAGTTCGCCCATTGCCCTGCAGAACGCATCGTACGTCCCTGCCCAGCCGGTATCGAAAAGAAGCCGGCCGCATTCGCCCTCAATCAGGTATGTGTGCGTGGCGGAGTACCGCAGTTCATGAATCCTCATCTCAGTTCCCCTGTTCGGAAAATGCCGTTCCGCAGCCAATCCGTCCTGCTGCCGGCGTTTACTGCTTCAGTATACCACACAGGGGTCCGTTTTGGAAAGTTCTTTCCCTCTTACCGTATCGTGGTAAGCACGCCCTTGTCCATCTCGTGAACGGTGTCACAGAGGACATCGATGTCCTCCGCGGAGTGGGAGGCGATGAGGATCGTCTTGCCGGCGGCCTTCAGGTCCAGCAGATACCGGCGCATCTCCGCCACCCCGTCCTTGTCGAGGCCGTTCATGGGCTCGTCGAGGATCAGAATGTCCGGATCCTCCATGATGGCCTGCGCGAGGCCGAGCCGCTGGCGCATGCCCAAGGAATATTTGCCGACATGTTTTTTGCTGTCGGGGTCAAGCCCGACCTTTTGGATCGCTTCCCGGATCTCCTGCTTCCCGATCTTTCCCTGAATGTCCGCAAGGAACTTCAGGTTCCGGTACGCGTTGTAGGAGGGCAGGAAGCCGGGTGTCTCGATGATGACTCCGATATTTTTCGGAAAATCCATGTCCTTCTTCAGCCGCAGTCCGTCGATGGTGATCGTCCCTCTCGTCACGGGTACAAACCCGCAGATGCACTTCATCAGCATCGTCTTGCCGCTGCCGTTCCGGCCGATCAGGCCGTGGACCTTGCCCTTCTCAAACGCGACGGTGATGTCCGAAAGGACCGTGATCTCCCCGAAGGCCTTGGTGACATTTTCCACATTGATTGCTATGCTCATAGTCTAACCTCACTCATTCTTTATTTCCCGGTCGAAATTGTAGCTCCGCACGGTAAGCAGCAGAAGCGTAAATAGCACGATCACGAGGCCCGCGTAGACCGCGACCACGTAGCCGTAGGCCGGCAGCCCGTCCTTCGGCTTCAGGTGTATGTAATTGAGCGTGCTCCAGGAGACCGGCGAGAACTTCACCAGATTGTCCCACTTCGCAGCCTGCGCGCTCAGCACAAGCAGCAGGGATGCAAGGAGGGTGCCGCCGCCTCTTACCTTCATGTTGAAGAGGAATATGACGAACCCTAAGATCACGCCGCAGATCACGGAGTGCACGAACGTAAACCACATGGCGCTTGCAGGCGTAAAATACGTGAGCACCGTCAGCTCCGGCTGGAAGCCAAGTCCATAGCGTTGTGCCATGTTCGTCTTGGCGAGGGTCGTGAACAGTTTTCCCCACTCTTTCATAAACTCGATGTTGCGAAGGTTCAACACGACCGAGAACAGCATGATGAAAGCGAAGTACAGTACCGATGTGCCGATGATGTACAGCGCCTGCCCGACGCACCATTTTCTCCTGCCCGAGCGGTACAGCACGTAGAACTGGTTGGTGTCCACGAAGGGCGCGTTGCTGAAGATCAGGATCAACGGAAAGAAGAACAGCAGCTTGTTGTAGTAGGGCATGTACAGAAACGGGAAAATCCAGGGGGAGGCTTTTACGCCGGTGTGCGCTACGATGTCCCCCAGCTGTTTGGTCGTGGAGTGGATCAGGATCAGCACCAAAAGGAACGCGACCCACACGCGGCAGTCAGATTTCCACTTGCGAAAATTCAGGCCGGCGATGGTGCAGACCGTTTTAAGCCATCTCATTTCTGCTCCTCCTTTTCACAAACACGGAAAATACGCACCCCGCCGCTGCCGCCATCAGCACGAACACTCCGATGGTGTACAGGCTGTTCCCAAACGCGTTGCCGAACACCCCGTAGCTGTGGCTTAGGCTGTACAGGTTCAGATACGGCGGCAGGCCCGATGTGAGCTCCTCCAGAAGATATCCGAAGATCACCGGCGAGCCCAGCGCCACGTACTTGTCCGGCAGTAACGATGACAGCGCCAGTCCGACAACCGTCCACATGGCAGCGTATGCGGCAAAAACAGCGACGATCATGATGACAAACTCGATCGGGTGATTTTGCGCAAGGCTGTCGTACACTCCGCCCGCCTCGTATGCTGCGGGCGGCATCCAGATCGACACGATCCCGAAGAACGCGAGCATGCCGACGAAAACCGCGGCGAACCCGGACAGGGCGCACACCACCACATTTGTCCAGATATATTTTCTCTCGCTGCTCCGTACGATCAGGGATTTTTCGTACCCTGAATTGCTGTCCTGACAATACACCGTGGCATACGGGATCGCCGCGCAAAATACGATGATCTTCTTGAACAGCCCCAGATGGATCATGATATCGATGATGTACACGGAATTGTTGCTTCCCTGAAGGAATGAGCGGGAACTGATGTAGCACATCGCGACCGTGACGGCCACCGCGGCCGCGAACAGTTTTGAAGCAAAAGCCCTCCTCAGGCTTGTTGCGAAAACACCCTTCATATTCCTCACCTTGCTACCGACGTAACCGGAATTGTCTCACCGGTCACGGCACTGACCATCACTGTAAACGTACGGCCGCTGGTACCCTTTTTGGCTTTTTCATCCGTGGGATCTTCCTGGAATTTTCCTTGGGTGAACCATACCGGCTCGACCTTCCACTTCGTCAAGGAGTCATTTTCATAAGTTACGACATACGTGAGACTGAGGTTTGAGAACCAGAGAACCGAATCCAGAATGACATCGCTGAAATACTCCTTGATACCCGCGACAACATCCGTCGGAGGATACAAAAATCCTTCCTGAACCGTTTCCTTCAGGTCATAGATATTATCCGCTTCAAACTCGATAAGTCCGCTGCGCCCGTAAATCACACGGAACGCCGTAGAGTAAAATCCGCCGGTCTCAAGACTGCCTGCCAGTCCCATTGCGGAAAGGGTCTGATACTGCATCGGGTAGACGATATAGTACGCCTCCTGCTCCGCGCCCCATTCCGGTACCGCATTGCCGTACTTGTCTTCCATCTGAAACTCCTGCCGGATGTAATTGGCATTCTCAGCGCTCAGCGCATAAACCTGGGGCGCCCCCACAATGTCTCCGATCCCGAGCAGGGCGATCAGTTCGTTCGCTTTGTCGATCGCGTCGCCCCTGCTGATTCCGTCAATATCCGTATTTCCGAAGAACTTCTGCAGCGAATCCTTGTTGTTTTCGAACGTGTCGAAATAGAAGTCATATTCGTACTCGTCCGCCGCCTCGGTGTAGTACCCCGCGCACCCATTGGAAAATCTAAGATGCGAATTGTCATTCAGCTCATAGCTGTAAAACTTATCATCGGGTCCGCTGTTCTCGCCCGAGCTCTCCTCCGTCACCGCGCGCCCGTTTGCAACAGCCGACACGATCTGCGATCTGTCCCAGCTCTTCGGCTCAGCAGTAACGATTGTCAGCACGCGGTTGAGATCATAGCGATCCGGCATATGCACGTTGACCTTGATGATCAGATTCTCGATATCCCTGTCCTCGATGAGTGTCGGATACTTCGACACGTCATTCGGATTCGTCTGGTTCTGCAGGCTGCCGATGTTCGTGGAATTTCCGGTCCCCGCGGAATTTCCCTTTCCCGCGGAATCGGTATTATTCTCCGCGCTCGGGAAACACCCCGTCAGCACGGACGCCGACAGTGCAAGCACCAATATGGTGCAGATTACTTTTTTCACAAATTCTTTCATAAAACAAAACCTCCTGTCTGATTTGTTACCCAAATCATACGGGAGGCTTGTATCATAACTTGCATCATTCTGTATCGGAATTGTATCTTTTTGAAAAATATTTCAGTTTTTGTCCGAGCCCTTCTCATCCGCGTGCAGTATTCCGCAGCGAATGACCGCTTTCACCCAATCCCCGGTTCCGTCTCCTTCCACGGTTTCCGAGAGTTCAACGGAACAATAGTACTCATTCTTCCCGAGGCTCAGGTTTTCTTCAAAAAACGCCCTGAGTTGCTTTTCTACTTCTGTAGAATTCTGTTCCTTTTCCCCACTGCCTTGAAACCGGATCGTCGTCGGTTCCACGGCAAATCCGAGCAGGGTTTTCGTCTTCTCCTCATAAATGATCTCAAAAACAAAATCATTGTCCTTAATACAGCAATTGACAAAGTTCAGCGCCGTGGGATGATTATCAACAAGGATCAGGCAGCTGCTCCGGTAACAGTTCAGGATACTTTCCTCAATTCTGGTGTTGAGAGGCTCGTTCAGATCGGTTCCCTTGCCGAACAGCACATCCGTCAGGCTCAGGATTTCCTGTCGGATTATTTCTTCGTCATCGCTATTGCTTTCAACCATCCGTAAATTGCTTTTGGTCTCTATCTGACGGTTATAATACAGACGTGCTACCTGTTCACCGGTAAGCACCGCTCTCTCACTGGCGTTGTAGTCGCGATAAGTGATCTCTTTAGTGCGTTTTGCTTCCCGGCCCTCACTGATCCGCTGAGGAACAAACACAACGGCGAAGGTGAGCACGATCAGAAGTAAAATGATGCCGATTGTCTTTTTGTTTCTCACTGTTCGGCACCTCCCTTCGGAAGGCGGAAGGAAACCCTTGTCCCCTTGCCCTTCTCGCTTTCAAATGCGAGCTCGGTGCCGTGAATCCTCGCAATCTCCCTGCACAGCGTCAGTCCCAATCCTGCACCGCCCAGCTTCCTCGACCTTGCCTTGTCCTCCCGGAAGAACGGCTCCGTCAACAGCTTGATGTTCTCCTCGGCGATGCCTCGGCCTTCATCCTCAACGGTAATCCGCACGGTATCCGCCGACGATGCGCTGTATATCCTGATGGCTGTCCCCGGCTCCGACGCCTTGAAGGCGTTGTCGGCCAGATTATACAGAAGAGACAAAAGCAACACCTGGTTTGCGGACGCATTTTCCGATCCGAGGTCGATGCTGTAGGCCACATCGTATTTTTCGGAAAGGAACCGGATTGTGGTATCCAGCTGCTCTCCGATATCGGTCAGGGAAAGAGTCTCCATCTCGACGCTCTCGTTCTGATACACATAGAGTTCCAAAAGCTGCAGCGACAGTTTCTCCAGCCGCTTCGCCTCGCCGTAGATCGCCTCCGCCGCCTGATCCTTCTCCGCCTCTTCAAGTTGATACGACCGAAGCATCTGTGCGTATCCCATGATGGCCGTCATGGGCGTCTTCATCTCATGCGTAAAATCGGCGACAAACATGTTGCGCTTCTCCAACTCGTTGCGGATTTCCCGTATCTTTGCCTCAATCGCCTCGGACATGGAATTGACGCTCACCGCCAGCGCGGAGATCTCATCCTCCGAGCCGGGAACCTCCGCCTTCTTCCCGTAGTTTCCAAGGGCGATCTCATCCGCCACATCCGCCAGCCGGTTCAGCGGGCCGGTAATCCTTTTCGTCAATGCAAACAGAAGCAGTCCGCTTACGACAGACACACATATTACAACAATCCCGTATCGGCGCCAGAACAGGTCGCACTGTCTCTGAATGTCCGTAAAATCCGAATACAAGAACAGACAGTACTCCGCCTCGTCGACGTTCAATTTACACACGGATTCCATCAGAATGCTGTTGTCCCGCTCTGTAAAGGTGGAGGCACATACATTTTCCGACATTTTTGCGTATTGATTGTTGACCGCCTTCACGGGAAGGATCTCGACGCTGCTTACGGAACTGTCCAGCGTGTTTTTGATCTGCCGAACGGCGTCAGCCAGCTGCTCCCCGGACAGTTCATTACTGTAGGAAGCATCGGCGAAGGCCGTAAAGCTGTCCGCCGCGTAGTTGACCGCCGTGTTCACCCGCTCGACCTGTGTATCCCACAGAGAAGCGTTGATGTTGCTGACCATCAGGGACCCGCCGATCCCGGTTGCCAGCAGCACCACAATGTACGCTATGCAAAAAAAGCGAAAGGACAACTTCATTTCATCTTCTCCGTGTTGAACTTGTATCCGACCTTATAGATCGTCTCAATGGCGTCGCCCAGATCCAGTTTCTTCTTCAACCGCTGTATGTGGAGATCGATGGTCCGGGTATTGCCGGAATACGGTTCCTGCCACACCTGCTCGTAGATTGCTTCGCGGTACAGGGCGATGTTTTTATTCCTTACCAGATACAGTAAAAGGTCGTACTCCTTGGCCGGCAGCGGCACCGAATTGCCATCCATCAGGACCGCGTGCTGCACGGTGTCGATCCGCATTCTGCCGATCTCCAGAACATTTTCCGTCTTGTGATAACGGCGCAGAACCGTAGCGACGCGGGCAAGCAGCTCGTCCAGATCAAAGGGCTTGGTAATGTAGTCCTCCGCGCCGAGCTTAAGCCCCTTCACCCGATCGGGCACCGCGGTTTTCGCCGTCACAAAGATAACCGGCGTGCCGAACTCCTTGATATACTCAAGGATCTCATATCCGTCGTACTCCGGCAGCATGATGTCTAAAAGCGCCAGATCATACCGCTTCTCATCGATCTTCCGGATTGCCTCCGCTCCGTCATACGTCACGTCGCAGAAATAGCCGTTCTTACTGAGGCACAGTTTCATCATGTCGGCAATCGCCTGTTCGTCTTCCGCAATCAAGATCTTGTTCATGTGACACCTCCGTCGGAACTACTATAAACGCGGTCTGTATCGTTTTTGTATCTAATTTCCCGGGTTTTGGCCGAGCCGGACAGCGTCTCTCCATCTCTGCTCGAAAGCCATGTTATCCAGGGATGCGAGCGGACTTCGAACTTTCATCCAGTACTGTTCCTTCCGATAGGTGACTTTCCCCTCTCCGCAAGCCAGACACCGGACGAAACCTCATTGTTCTCCTCCTTACCGGAGTCCTTCTTCTCCTGACAGGAAGCTGTAAACATAAGGAAAATAACAATCAATCCTACCCGCAATACTTTCTTTACCATAACTAATCCGGTATTCCTCCCCGTGTTGTCATCTCACTGTCTGCAAGAACAATCTTGATAAACTCAACCAGATTGTTCGCGGCAAATGTAATCTCATTTCCCAATTCATTATCTACAATGACGATCCTCGGTTCCCCGTTACTGTCAACCACGCGATAATCCATATAGTACATATCGTGTCCGCCGCTGTTGGTTTCTCCGAACGGAATTCCGATGTCGGGATATTCCAGATCGTTCCTGCAATCGTCAAACTTCTCCTCCAGACTGTATGACGAATCCGGTTTCGGACCGATTCCGTAGATTGCCGTCAGCCAGCGTTTGTCGGAATCATCACGGATCTCACCGCCGTTTTGATACTCCAACAGTTCCCTGTATGCAGGGGAAATCTTATATCCGGTTGCCTTCTCCGTCCGTTCGATCCACTCGTTCGTAATCTTAGGGAACTCATACCTGCTGCGGCGCGGTCTGTCGTTGTCAAACAGCAGGGATAAGTCCACTCCGGCGAACAACCCTGCAGGCTTCTGAATCCTGTCGGCATACATAGCAGCCTGCTCCGGGGTCTCCGGCTTCTCCGGTTCGGGCGCCCTGTACCAGTTGTATGCTTCATCATTGACATCTGCGGCGGAAATATCCACATTGGTCTCCAGAACATTCACTAAAACGAACCAATTATCATGGCTTTTGCTCCTTCTGACGCGAAGGCGGTAAT
>Ga0310696_10005358_pt1 | contig 15504 bp, 2 predicted proteins | sample AusTroGonzalo_MG_4_FD_203885 | JGI IMG/M metagenome (GOLD analysis project Ga0310696, IMG submission 203885) | Bovine rumen microbial communities from tropical cattle in Woodstock, Queensland, Australia - Gonzalo_02 (v2) (version 2) | ecosystem: Host-associated > Mammals > Digestive system >...
TCGAAATCCTCGCCGCGCAGGATATTCACGGAAGCATCGATGAGTTCGTTGAAGTTGTGTGGCAGGATGAGAGTGGACATACCCACGCCGATGCCCTTCACACCTTGGGCAAGTAGCAGCGGGAATTTGACGGGCAATGCGATGGGCTCGCGGTTACGACCATCGTAAGAGACCTGCCACTCTGTGGTTTTATGGTTGAAGACCACCTCTTTCGCAAACGGGGTAAGGCGAGCCTCGATGTAACGAGGGGCAGCGGCATCGTCACCGGTGAGGATGTTACCCCAGTTACCCTGCGTGTCGATGAGCAGGTGTTTCTGCCCCATTTGCACGAGGGCCGCTCCAATGGACTGGTCGCCGTGCGGGTGGTACTTCATGGTGTTACCCACGATGTTGGCCACCTTGTTGAACCGGCCGTCCTCGAGCTCGTCCATAGAGTGCAGGATGCGGCGTTGTACGGGTTTGAGGCCGTCATATACATCAGGGAAGGCGCGGTCGAGGATGACATAGGAGGCGTAGTCCAAGTACCATTCGCGGTACATCGACTGTGCGAAAATCACTTTGTGCAAGCCCGACTCGTCTTGTGTGCTTGTGTCCGTATCTTCCTCAGGGATAATGATTTCACCCGAATTGTCAGTAGTTTCTTCGGTCAATTCTTCGTCTTCAAATTCTTCAGCCATAGGTTTTGGTTTTTCAAGGTGCAAAAATACGATTTTTTTGTATCTTTGCCGTCTGATCTTAAAACAAAATGGACAGAAGCAGGAACGCATTCAGTGAGAGTTTACGGAGGAATTTCGGGTTTGAGCCGACGGTGAGCCAGGCGGACGCCATGGAACAGCTCACGGAGTTCATCTATGGTAAGGGCGAGAATTTCCTGTTTCAGCTCACGGGTTACGCCGGAACGGGTAAAACCAGCCTCGTGAGCGCGCTTGTGAAGACCCTTGTGGGCATCGGGGTGCACATCGTGATGCTCGCGCCTACAGGCCGGGCCGCCAAGGTGCTGTCGCAGTATGCCGGTCGCAAGGCCTACACCATCCATAAGTGGATTTACCGCGTGGTGACCAAGGAGGGCATGCGCCGGTTTGTGCGCCGTGAAAACAAGGACAGTCACACCCTTTTCATCGTGGATGAGGCTTCGATGATTTCCGCTCAAGGCGCCCAAAACGAATTGGTGGGCAATAGTTTGCTGGATGATTTGATGGAATTTGTCTTTCTGGGAGATAGCAATCGGATGCTTTTTGTGGGTGACGACGCGCAGCTGCCGCCCGTGCATGCCGATGAGAGTCCCGCGCTCGATGCCGACTATCTCCGTCACACTTACGACGTGGAGGTTTTCGGCTCCCGTCTGACCGATGTGGTGCGGCAGTCGCTCGATTCCGGCATCCTCTACAACGCCACGATGGTGCGCGACAAGATCAATGCCGGAGACTACTCCTTCCCGATTTTCAGTGGACGGAAGTTCGAGGATTTCCGTCGAGTGGACGGTGGCGAGATGGAAGAACTGCTCAACCAGCTTTACAACGACCACGACAGTGACGAAATCGTGCTGGTGACGCGCTCTAACAAGCGGGCGTTCCAGTATAACAACGCCATCCGAAGCCGCGTGCTGTTCCGCGAGAACATCATCGCCACGGGCGATTACATCATGGCGGTGAAAAACAACTATTATTGGCTCGACGAGTTGTCCGAGGCGGGTTTCTTGGCCAACGGCGACATCATGGAAATCATGTCCATCAATAAACAGCAGGAACTTTACGGTTTCCATTTTGCGGATATCACTGCGCGACTGTGCGATTATCCCGACCATCCCAATGTCGATATGAAAATTATTTTGGAATGCTTGGATTGCGACGGGCCTTCGTTGTCACACGAAGCAAATCAGAAACTTTATTACGCTGTGGCTGAGGATTATATGGATATTATCAATCCTCGGGCGCGGTTCATGAAAATCAAAAACGATCCCTATTTGAATGCCGTGCAGGTGAAGTTTGCCTACGCGCTCACGTGTCATAAGACACAGGGCGGACAGTGGAAGCACGTGCTCATCGACCAAAGTTACATCCCCGACGGTGTTTTGGACAAGGAGTATTTTCGCTGGATGTACACGGCTGTGACGCGTAGCACTGAAAATGTCTATTTGTTGGGATTCGAGGAGGAGGCTTTTGGGGATTAATCATCCCATTCATCAAATCCACGACTCGCAATCATGAATAATCAAAAGTTATCAACATAGGGGATTTTGGCAGCAAAGTTGTTGTATTTTCGCGGCGTTATTTCAAGCAGATTATCATAACGAAATTACATAATTATTATTCAAAATTCATTAAATATGAAGAAGTTTTTATTGCTTTTGCTGACGCTTTTGGCGTGCGTCTTTTCCATCGTACCCGTGTCAGCGCAGGAAGACGAATCATTCATCCTTACCGTGGCCGACGGTACCGTCAGTAACGACTATGTGCCGATTTATGGCTTGTATGGGGATGAATTTCAGAGATGTCAGATTATATATCCGGAAACCATGGTGGCTGACATGGCATATGGTGACATTTCTGCCATGTCGTTTTACTTTAATAACACTCCTGCTACCACATGGACAGGAACGTTTGATGTGAAGCTGGGCACATGCAGTGAGTCAGCTTTTGGGGATTCCTTTTTGGCAGAGACACTTACCACTGTGTATTCGGGTGTCATGACGATTTCCAATAATAAATTGATAGTGACCTTTAACACTCCGTATCATTACGAAGGAGGCAATCTGCTGGTGGAATTCTCTACCATTGACAAAGGTAACTATAAGAGCTCCAGCTTTTTCGGCATTAACATGCCCTTTGCCAGCATACAAGGTCATAATGGCGGATCTTTGGATGCGATTTCTGCCGAGCTACGGAATTTCATTCCCAAGACGACGTTCACCTATACCGGCGGTGCAGAGTGTAAAACACCGATGGGTTTGACGCTTTTGGATGAGGTTTTGACGGCTACCACGGCCTCCATATCCTGGACAGTCATTGATGGTCTGAATTACGATGTGTTATATTGGCAAGAAGGTGGCGACACCATCACTTTGCCTGATGTCTCTTTGGACGGGAATGCTTATACGATAGAAAACCTTCTGCCGAACACCACTTATGGTGCGATAGTGCAAGTGTTTTGTGCTGACGAACTTATGATGAAGCGTAGTCCTTATTCTATCAGTTTCGCCACTTTACCTGTACCGCAGACGGTGCCGTATTTCCAAGATTTTGAGACAGATTATGAAAGTATTAGTGATTTCACGCTCATGGGTGCCGGTTCTGTTGTTTGGAGTATCGGCGCTGCCACCGGATTCCCCAACGGGGATGTGGCGGATGACGTGCACTCCCTCTACGTTTCGAATGACAACGGTGTTCATAACCAATACAATATCAACTCCGTTGCATATACATACGCCGTAATGAACGTGGAGTTTCCGGATGACAACCTTGAATATCGCTTGAGCTTCGATTGCAATGTCGCTGGCGAGGCAAACTATGACTATTTAGCCGTCTATGTGATGAATTCGACGACGGACATCATTCCCAACACCGTTCCTGACGGTGAAATGGTGTCGACCAAAATCGCCATGACCAATGGCTGGGTCCATAAGGATTACGGTTTGGGAAATGTGAATGGCACAATCAAGAAAATTGTCTTTTATTGGAAAAACGACTCCGGTAGTGGCGAAAATCCTCCTGCTGCGGTGGATAATGTGTATATCTATGCTTCTTCATGTAGCCAACCAACGGATCTTGTTGTCACCGATGTGAATAGCAGCAGCGCCACGTTGAATTGGCGTGAAACAGGTGAGGCTACCTCTTGGAATTTGTATTGGAAAGCCACCGATGCGGTGGAGTATGCGGTCATTCTTGTGGATGATAGTACCTACACGTTCACGAACCTTGAGCCGAATACGACATATTCTTTCTACGTGACCTCTATATGCGGAGATTTTGAGTCGGGAAGCACCGAATCGGTGACCATCACCACTCCTGATTTGCCGGTTCCGCTGCCTTTCGAATTGGCATTTGAAGATGGCGAAGAAGAGATGTTCCCGTATCTTACCCTACAGTCAGCGAACATCAATAATTGGATTATCGGCAGTGATGTTTACGCACCGGAAGAGACGGCTGGCAGTGAAACGGGCAGGTCTCTCTATATTTCAAACAACGGTGTGACATACGGTTATTCCCCTGCCTCTAATTACGGCACTTGGTGGTCGTATGCTTATTTGAATGTGGAATTCCCTGAAGAAGCTGTGGAATGGCATTTGTCCTTTGATTATCGGGTGGAAGGCTATGAATTTGTCTCCTATAGCAGCTATTACGATGCATTATCCGTCTATATGGTGGATGGTCTCGTGGATATTCCTGCTTCTGGATTGCCGGTAGGCGCCACGGTCTTGCTTAACGAAGCAAATCATGTGACGAATTGGCAAAATAAAGACATCGTGTTGAACAATGTGGCTGGTACGGTCAAGAAGATTCTCTTTGTATGGAAAAACTATTCTTATAACGAAGAGGGAAGCGATCCTGCGGCCATTGACAATATCCACATTTATGCGAACGATTGTGCCCAACCCACCCAATTGGCGGCCGACGTGATGAGCGAATCGGTTAACCTCACTTGGAACGAAGTGGGTTCGTCCGAGTCATGGCATGTGTATTGGAAGCAAAACGGGGAAGCGGAATTCAGTATGCTGACCGTTTATGAACCCTTCCATCTCTTCTCCAATCTGGTTCCGAACACGAGCTACATGTTCTACGTGACGGCAGTTTGTGATGAAGGCGAGTCTGCGGCTACCGACGTGCTGACCGTGATGACTCCTGCCACCTCAGTTGTCTTGCCTTATTTCGAGGATTTTGAAACCAATCCTGAAACTATAGCGGATTTCGAGTTCTCGGGCCAAGGTGCCAACCAATGGACTATCGGATCGGCCACGGGCACACCTGAAGAGGGTAGTGAGGAAACCCACGCCCTGTATGTGTCCAACGACAATGGGGTGTCTAATGCTTACGACAATGCAAATCCTTCAGAATCGTATGCTATTCTTAATGTGGAGTTCCCAGATGATGATCTGGAGTATCACATTGAGTTTGATTACAAAGTGGAAGGTGAAGGAGAAACGACCAAATGGGACTATTTCTCTGTCTATTTGTTGGATCCTATGGCGGAGAATCCTACTTCAACGACAAACAACACGGGTGCGTTGATTTACAGATACAATCTTTCTAATGGTTGGCAGCATTTCAATACCATTCTTGAAAATGTGAACGGCACGGCCAAGAAACTGGTTTTCTTCTGGCGTAATGACAACGCCAATGGCGAAAATCCGCCCGTTGCCATCGACAATATCCGGATAGAGGGTTCTATGTGCCCGCAACCCGCAAATTTGCATATCACCGAGACGGGCACCGATTTTGTGACGGTAGCATGGTCTCAGGCAAGTGAAGGCAGTTGCACGGTTGAATACGGCCCTGCCGGCTTCCAACATGGACAAGGTACGGAGGTGTATGGCTTGACTGATGGGACTTGTACCATAGGAGGCCTCGCTCCTGCCATTCGTTACGACATTTATGTTCAGTCGGATTGCGGCAGCGCTTGGGAAGGCCCTGCTCAGGTGATTCTTGGCCAATACATCATGCAAGAAGGATATGACACCCTTTTCACTTGTTCTTCGGTGATTTACGATAACGGCGGTCCTTCGGGTAATTATAACAACTCATTTTCGGGCACTCTTGTCCTGTATCCTGAGGATCCTGGCGCTATGATGATGCTTACAGGTGAATGTCAGCTTGAGACGAACTATGATTCTTTGAGCATTTTTGACGGCGTGGGCACCAACGGCACTTTGTTGGCCTCCTATACCGGGACTGTTGAGAATATCTCTGTGATTTCCACGACGGGACCGTTGACCCTCCGCTTCGAATCTGACGGTATGGTCAATCTCTCTGGCTTTGAGTTGATGGCGCAATGTGTGACCTGTCTGCCTCCTGACGATTTGGAAGTGTCCGCTATCACCGACAGTTCCGCTGTGTTGACTTGGGCTTCTACAGGAACCACGGATTCCTGGATGGTAGAGTACAAATCAACCATTGCGACGGAATGGCAGCTTCTGTATGTGGATGGTGAATCTAATATTGAACTTATCGATTTGGAACCGGGCACGAGTTATGAAGTAAAAGTGTCCACGATTTGCGGAGACGAGGTGTATTCTTTCCCTGCTTTGATCAATTTCGCCACATTGATGACCACCACCACGTTGCCTTATGAGACAGACTTCAGTGAAAGCTCCGACCGTAATTGGTTGCTGAACAACGGTACATCTATCAACCGTTGGACGATTGGCAATGTTTCTGATACGGAGAGTTCCCTGTTTATCACCAACAATGGCACAGATGCGGCCTATACGTGGACCGCACAGTCGGTGGTTTCCGCCGAGAAACTCTTCACTATCGGCACTGCCGGGCAGGTTGACATCCGTTTTGACCTTCAGATTGGCGGCGAAACATTTTGGGATTATCTGAAAGTCTTCTTCGCTCCGGAGAATGCCGATTTCCCTGCCTCCACCACTGAAAATGATTTCTATCAAACAACAGACAGCCTCTATGCCGTCAACTTCTCGGAATTTGCGCAATATTCCCATTATGCCCAAATGTCGCAATATCCTTTTGTCTTCAGTCGTACGGACACCCAGACAGTCCGCATCGAGGTGATGATGCCGAATCCCAATGCCGCACCCACAGCTAACTCCACGGCTAAATTAGTGTTCTTGTGGGTCAATGACGTGTCGAATGGCAGAAATCCGGGTGCCATCATCTCCAATGTGTCTGTTTCCGCGACAAGCTGTCCCAAACCGTCAGCTTTGACCGTCTCCAACGTTACGGGTCGTACCGCTGGGCTTACCTGGACGGCAGGAGCCGGGGAAGCGGCTTGGCATTTGGAATACAAGGAGAGCAATAGTGGCGAATGGATTCCCGTAGAAGAGGAAATCAATACCACCTCTTATACGCTGACCGACTTGGAACCCACCACCGACTACGATGTGCGCGTGCAGGCCGTCTGCGGCGAGGATAATTTCTCGCTCTTCACCATGACCTCCTTCACCACAACGGTGGCATGCCCTGAACCCACTGATGTGCTGGTGGCTGCTGGCGTTACACAGGCAGTGGCTTCTTGGAGCGGCCTCGCAGACAGCTACACGGTATTGTGCGGTACCCATATTATGACCGTGGAGGGAACGACTGCTACTATCACGGGCCTTACTGCTTCCACCCCCTACACACTCAGCATTGTGGCCAACTGCGGTGACGAGGGCTCTTCTGATACGGTTACGGTCAACTTCATGACGGAATGTGAAGTCGTCAATACTTTCCCCTACACGGAAGGATTTGAGAACGGATTGGGCTGTTGGACTTCCAATCCTGTGGTCAATACCAAAGAATGGACGGTCAGTGAAGAATACAGCACCAACGCCGGGAGTACGTCACCCGTACAAGGGGAATACTTCGCTTATTACAAACCGAATGCCTATGGTACTGTCACGGATCTGGTCTCTCCGATTTTCGATTTGACAACGCTTCAAAATCCCAAGATTTCATTCTATCACATGCATAAAGCTTATGGCAGCGATGTGGATACGATGAAGGTTTACTATAAAACGTCACCTATGGCGGAACCGGTGTTGTTGGCTTCCTATTTGGATGTTGTCAATTACTGGCAGTTAGACTCTCTCGAGCTGTTGAACCCCACTGCTGAGTACCAAATTATTTTCAGAGGTTTCGGAGAATGGGGATTTGGCATTGGCTTGGACGGCATTACCGTGTACAATGCTGCTGGCGAACCTCCTGTGCTCACGCCGCCCACCGTGACCACCGAAAGCGCCGAAAATGTGACGGCCAATACCGCCACTTTGAAAGGCACCATCACCAATCCCGACAATGTGGTTATCCTCGCCCAAGGATTCCAGTGGAGAGCTGTTATTGGCGGCACGTACACTTTTGTACCCGCAACCGTCACGAACAATGCAATGAGTGCGGCACTTACAAATCTCTCACCTGAGACGGATTACAGATTCCGTGCTTTCATTGTTACGGCAGCGGATACTATTTACGGCGACGTGATGAATTTTGCCACCTTGGAAGAAGTGGTGGAACCTTGTGCTACCCCGACCGGTCTGACTACCTCCAGCATCACAAAGGAGAGCATCACCGTCAGTTGGGATAATGTTGAAGGTATCACCTGGAATGTTCAATACCGTACTGGAAACGGTCCGTTCACTCCTGTTTACGCCACCACTAACACTTACGTAGTCACCGGTCTGACTCCGGAGACCACGTACGAGATCCAGGTACAGGCTGTCTGCAGCGACGATAACAAGAGCGAATGGGCTACCACCACCGCTACCACGCTTCCCGACGGTGTGAACAGCTATTTGGAGAACAGCGTTGTCCTCTACCCGAATCCAGCCAAGGAGGTTGTCAATGTACAATGTACAATGAACAATGTACAATGGAAAGGAGCTGTCATCGAGGTGTTGGATGTCTATGGCAAGCTCCTGCAGACCTTCAAGGCTGATTCTGAAATCGCTCAAATCAACGTCAGCAACTTGGCCAACGGCATGTACTTCGTGCGCATGACCACGGATGAGGGCATTGTGACGAAGAGATTTGTGAAGAAGTAAGTTTATAGTTTAAGGTTTATAGTTTAAGGTTTATAGTTCATCTATTCCTTAAACCCTAAACCTTAAACCTTAAACCAAATACCAAAGGTCGTTCCGGACATTCTGGGACGGCCTTTTTTTACGAGGTTATGAAAAGTTATCAACAATCTGTATTTTGTATGATAAAGTTGTATCTTTGTTGCGATAATTTATTACGGGGAAAATCCCATTGGATAAAGTACAAAACAAACATAATTATTCACCAAAATTACATTGTATGAAAAAAATGTTACTACTTTTGCTGGCAATTCTGACGCTCGGCTTTGTGACCGCGCCGTTGTCAGCGCAGGACGAGGTTAACACCCTCACGGTGGCCGATGGAACTGAAACAAACCAGTATGTTCCGATTTATGGTTGGTATGCCGATGCAGATCAGCATAACCAAGTTATCTATCCTGCGTCCATGTTGTCCGATATGGAGGGAGGTACGATTTCTGCCATGACTTTCTACTTGTCCAACAATCCGTCATTGCCGAACACGATGACCATTAGTTTGGGCATCACCGAAGTGGAATCGTTGTCTAGTGGTCTTGTTACTTCCGCAACCCTGACGGAGGTCTATTCGGGTTCTGTCAATATCTCTGACGGCCAGTTGGTGGTCACATTTGATACCTCGTTTACCTATACTGGCGGTAACCTGCTGTTTGATCTGGTGTTGACGAATGGTAGTACATATCCCCAAACGGATTTTTATGGTATTTCTTCTCCAGCTAGTAGTAGGTATTCTTATGATTATTATGGATATACGTATAGTTATGCCCAGGATTTTATTCCCAAAACCACTTTTAGCTATACGGGGGGAGCTCTGTGTCGGACCCCTCAAAATGTTACGGCATCTTTAGTGACTACCAATAGTGCCACGATCTCATGGACGGGGAATGAAAATGCAAGTTCATATACCGTTCAATATATGCTTGCTTCAGAAACAGATTGGGACAATGCGGATGAAGAAACCGCATACGATGCGACAATCGAATTATCCGGTTTGACCTCATCTTCTTTCTACAAAGTGCGTGTGCAGACCAACTGCAGTGATGAAAGCACGACAGGTTGGTCTTCCATATGCTCTTTTGCAACCGAATGCGAAGCCATTCTTATAGAGGAGGCTTGGTTTGAGGATTTCGAAGGTTATACTGGCAACGGGGCGCAACCGTTTAATTGCTGGGCGACTCCAGTCTCGGCTAATGGCGGTGGTCCTTTTGTATATTGTGGTTATGGTAATTCTTGTCATTCAGGTGAGAACTCTGCTGAGCTGAAGGCCAATCAGAATTATATGAATATGCTTGTCCTTCCTGAGTTCGCCAATGATCTAAATACTTTACGTCTTACTTTTTGGGCTACATCCACCAATCCTTCATCCACAAATGGACGTCTTGAGGTGGGCGTGATGACCGATGTGAGCGATACTTCCACATTTGAGTTGGTGGCTGTTTGCGGTACTCCTGGATCACGTGGCAGTGCGAATGCTGGCAACGGTCTCCTGATGGGACCTTTCGATTTTAATAATATACAAGTTACCAGTGGTAGAATCGCACTGCGTTTCTATGGTGATGGGGATGGTTCTTATTATAATGGTACCTTGTCATGGAATTTGGATGACTTCACCGTGACATTCATTCCGGCTTGTGCTGAACCTACAGGATTGGCCGTGAGCAATGTGACTTCCTCCTCTGCAGATATTTCTTGGAATGCGAATGAAGGAAGTGTTTACGATGTGGTCTATTGGGAGAACAACACTACGGAGGAACAGGTGGAGACCAATGCAACACTCACGGATGGTGTTTTCACCCTTGAGAACCTTTTGCCGAATGTGCACTATACTTGCTATGTAAGAACGGACTGCGGCGGCTCATACGCCAACTCTTTCCAACAGCTTACCTTTACCACCCTGAACGTGCCGGTGGAGTTGCCTTATGAACAAGATTTCGAGACTGATCCGGAGTCTATTACCCATTTCACCTTCTCGGGTACTGGTGCAAACCAATGGGCGATTGGTTCCGCGGTGGGTGCTCCGAATGAGGATGGCAGCGAGGAAGTTCATGCTATGTACATCTCCAACGACAATGGCGTTTCCAATGCATATACAAATAACAGTGCATCTGATGCTTATGCCGTTTTGGACGTAGTATTTCCTGATGACCCCATGGAGTACCGCCTTATGTTCGATTATAAGGTAAAAGGCGAAGGAAGCGGCTCTAACAAATGGGATTATTTTTCCGTCTATATGATTGATGCCAACGCTTCTCTTCCTTCCGCTACTTCTTCTACGAATGCTTTGCTTTATCAAGCTTGTAATGAAGAGGAATGGCAAAATAAAAATTATGTTTTGGAAGGTGTAGTGGGTACTGCAAAGAAGATTGTTTTCTTGTGGCATAACGATTATTCTGTTGGAGATAATCCTCCTGCAGCAGTGGATAATATTGTGATTGTCGGTAGCACATGCGGTCAGCCTTCTGCTCTTGCTGTGACCGAGGTTACCGTTGATGCCGCTACTTTGAACTGGACTGAGAACGGTAGCTCTACGGACTGGACAGTCTATTACAAGGAAGTAGGCAGTGCGGAGGCATATCAGCCGATACCTGTTTCAGGAGAACCGACTTATTCGTTTGCCGGTCTGACTGCCAACACCAGTTATGAATGCTATGTGGTCGCAGAATGCGGTGACATGCCTTCCGCACCATCTGCTCATCTCACATTCCGTACCTCCTGCGACGCTATTTCTGTGGCGGAAGAGGTCTGGACAGCTGACTTTGAAGGTTCGGACGAAGAATTCCTCAACTGCTGGGTTTCCGCTTCAACTGGCTCCCGTAATGGTCATATTTACCCGCACATAGAACCCACTTCTTCCATTGCTCACAACAGCACTTCCGCCTTGGAGGTCGCTTTCGGTGACATTGTGACGGCATTGCCTGCATTTGTGGAAAATATTGCCTCTTTGGAATTCACATTTTGGGCTATGTGTAATTATTATAGTAGCAGTTATTCTAACAATCTGGAACTGGGTTACATCACAGAACCGAATGATGCAACTACATTTGTGCCATTGGATACGCTTCACCACACTGGTTACCAACGTGTTGTCAGATCTTTTAGCGATTTGGCTGATTTGGATCTGCCATCCACCACTCGCATCGCTTTCCGTTTTGTCCGTGAAAGCTCCAGCAATCTCACTTCTTGGTATCTGGACGACATGCAGGTGAACCTGATTCCTTCATGCTCTGCTCCTGTTTACAATTCTGTGACTATTGGCGAAGTGACGCATGAGTCTGCGATGGTTTCTTTCACCGACAATGACGAATCTCACACTGCTTGGAATATCTATTATCGTCCGGTTAACTCTACAGACGATTATGATGTAGAGCCTGCCACTACAACTGAGGGTACACTGATCGCAGGTTTGAGTGTAAATACCACATACGCTGTCTTTGTGAAGACAGTTTGTGGCGGTGCGGAAGGTGAGAACCAGACCGATATCGTGCAATTCACCACCACGACTATTCCTGCCGAGCTTCCTTTAGTTGAAGATTTCGAGAACGAAGAAGATATGCAATGGGTGCTGCTGAATGGAAGCCAGATCAACAAATGGTATGTTGGCACCCCCACGAGTGAGACGTCCGATGTGAACACCACCGAAGAAGGTAGTAGAGGTCTCTATATCTCCAACGACAACGGCGCTTCAAATGCTTATGGATATAATGGTTCTGGTTCCGCTTCCCGTGTCTATGTTTATAGAGATGTGCTTGTTCCTGACGGCGCAACGGATTTGTTGCTTACTTTCGATTGGAAAGCTAACGGAGGTAACAAAAATTACGAATTCCTCCGTGTGTATTGGTTAGATCCTGCTGTGGTGACTCTTACCCCTGGTCAAAATCCTCCTGGCGTATATGACGCAGCCGGCCAACCCGGTAACTATGGTGAGGATGGCACGGAACACTGGCTCGCCCGTGAAACGGAATGGCAGCATGAGGAAATGCTGATCAGCTCCAGCCAATTTGAAGGCATGGGCGATGGCGACAAGGTCTATCGTCTAGTCTTCCATTGGAGAGATGCATACAGTTATTATTATAGTGCTTCTAATCCTCCTGCAGCTGTGGATAATGTGCAGTTGCGCGTATTGGAATGCTCAACACCCACAGACTTGGCTGTTGATGAAATCACCCCGACTTCTGCCACCCTTTCTTGGGAAGGTACTGCTGGTGAATATGCTGTTTATTTGTATGGCCCTGACACTACTTATATGGTCGTTTCAGGCAATGAGACACCCCTTGCTCTTGTCCCTGCAGCCAGCTACACGGCATACGTGCGCGCTCTCTGCGGTAGCGACTCTTCCATGCTCTCAACTTCCCTCCATTTCAATTCCGGTTGTGGTGCCATCGAGGTGACGGCAACTTCCCCGTGGACGGAAAACTTTGAAGGATATATAGCTCCGTCCCATACTGCTGTGCCTGTAGGCGCTTGTTGGGCAACTCCTGAAACGCAGCAAGTTGACAATGGCCTTTCACCGTTCGTTTACTGCGGTAATTCAAGTACTACTTATTCAGGTGCCAATTCTTTGGAGATGAAAGGCGGTCCCACCATGGTCGTACTGCCTGAATTCAGCAATGATATCAATACGTTGCGGATTTCCTTGTGGGGTAACACTACCGCCTCCAATGCTTCTGGAGCGGGTACGATGGCCCTTGGCTATATTTCCGATATCACAGATCCGACTACTTTCGTGGCTATTGACACCATCCCTGCCACTGCTTTCAACCGCACGGGTACGGATGCTCCTCATGCCAACTTCATTGGACCTTATGATTTCAGCGGTGTTACTCCTCAAGCTGGTTTGAGAATCGCGTTGCGTCTTACGGGTGTCACTACTTCAACTACGGGCGGCTCCACATCCTGGAACTTGGATGACATTACCGTTTCTTTGTCTCCTAGCTGTCCTTCTCCTGTGAAGACCAGTGTAACCATCACCGATGTGGATGGTCATAACGCTACCATTAATTTCACGGATAACAATCCTGATCACAGTTCTTGGACGGTTTACTACAAGGCATCCACGGCAACGGATTGGGACTATGAGGTGACCAATATCACATCTGTCACGCTCAACAACCTTGATCCTGTGACCACTTACGAAGTGTATGTGGTGACCAATTGTGATGGTGAAGCTTCTGAAGATGCCACCATTCATAAGACCTTTACCACCACTGTGGCTTGTCCTGCTCCCACGAGCGTGACGGTTGCCGCTTTGGCTACAGAAGCTGTTGTGACGTGGACTGGTACGGCAGACAGCTACGTTGTTGTGTGTGGGGATTTCACGGAAACAGTGACTGAAAACACCGTGACCATTACAGATTTGACTCCTGCCACCAACTATACGGTGAGCGTTATGGCTGAATGCGGCGAGGATGGCACCTCCACGGCTGCCACGGCATCCTTCATGACTGCTTGTGTGACCGTTGTTGATTTCCCGTACACTGAAGGATTTGAAAACGGTTTGGGATGTTGGGTCTCCACCGTGGTCTCTGGTTCAAGCAACTGGACAACGAGTGACAACTACAATTACACCTACACCCTGCCCGAAGGTTCTTCTTGTGCGAAAGCTTCCTCCACTGCTCATGGTCATCAAACGGAACTCACTTCTCCTGTATTTGACCTTACTTCTTTGACGAATCCTTATCTCTCTTTCTATCATATTCAAACAGAATGGCTTGGTGATCAGGATATGTTGTACGTCTTTTATAGGACCTCTCCTGCAGCATCATACGAACTGTTGACCTCTTTCACAGGCGACATTTCCACTTGGCAGCTGGATTCTATCGCATTGCCGAACCCGACTTCCACGTACCAGATCATCTTTAAGGCTGCTTTGGAATACGGTCATGGCATAGGTCTTGACAAAGTCATGATTTATGAAAACAACGGCACGGGTCCTGTCATCACAGTTCCGACGGTTGTGACCGATCCTGCCACCAATGTGACGCAAAATACGGCCACGCTGAATGGTACGGTCACGAATCCCAGCAACGTGGATGTTGCACCTATGGGCTTTGAGTGGAAAGAATCTTCCGCTCTCATTTACACTGTAGCAAACGTGACGGGTGCTGCTTTGACCCATAATCTTTCTGGTCTGACCCCTGGCACGCAATACACCTATAGGGCCTTCATCACCTACAACGGTTTGACCTACTATGGTGCTGAGGTGACGTTCACTACTACCGCTCAAGGTCAGCCCACCGATCCTACTGTGACCACCAATGCTGCATCGTCTATTTCACAGCATAGTGCTACCCTCAACGGTACAATCACCAATCCTGATGACGTGACCATCACGGCGAAGGGCTTCGAGTGGAAGGCTACCGTTGGCGGCACCTACACTTCTGTGACTGTGGGCGGTAACGACTTTACTCATAATCTCACGGCTCTGGATGCCGGCACAGGTTACACCTACAAGGCATTCATTACCTTCAACGGCACGACGATTTACGGTCAAGAGGTGACCTTCACCACCGAAAACGTTGAGCCTTGCGCTACCCCGACCGGTCTGACCACCTCCAACATCACGAAGGAGAGCATCACCGTCAGCTGGGACAATGTCGAAGGTATCACTTGGCATATCCAATACCGTACGGTGACCGGTACGTTCACTTCTGCTGACGCCGCCACCAACTCTTACGAGCTCACCGGTCTGACTCCGGAGACCACGTATGAAATCCAGGTGCAGGCTGACTGCGGCAACAACAACGTGAGCGATTGGGCAACCATCACCGCTACCACGC
>Ga0310696_10005359_pt1 | contig 15502 bp, 11 predicted proteins | sample AusTroGonzalo_MG_4_FD_203885 | JGI IMG/M metagenome (GOLD analysis project Ga0310696, IMG submission 203885) | Bovine rumen microbial communities from tropical cattle in Woodstock, Queensland, Australia - Gonzalo_02 (v2) (version 2) | ecosystem: Host-associated > Mammals > Digestive system >...
CGGCAGATGAAGTGCTATTTTCCTTTTTCGCCGTAGTATTAGGGTTATCCTGCGGTATTAAATGGCGCACCATAGATAAAAAGAAATTTCTTTTTCTTAAAGTATTTTCAAGTTGAGGACGGGTTTGTTCTTCTTTATCATCGTCGTCATCTGAAATATTTTTATCAAAATGGAATCTTTGTTTATCAAAAATAGTTCTTTGCCCTGTAATTAAGAAACTTACCACGCAGGAAACCGCCGCATAAGGCGCAATATCCGCACCGAAAAGTTCCATAGCCATAATACTGGCAGCAAGCGGTGTATTTGCTACACCTGCCAAAATACTTACAAGTCCAAGTGCCGCAAAAGTTATGGTATTAAGGCCGAGAATGTCTGCAAAAAAGTAACCGGCATTTGCACCTATAAAGAAAATCGGTGTAATTAAACCGCCTACGCCGCCGCCTGCAAAAGTTAGCGAAGTTGTTAAAATTTTGAAAACAAAACCAAATGTTGCGGCATTATCTCCGGTTAAAATAGCATCAACCCTTTGCATGCTTAAACCAAGATAAATATCAGAGGTTAAAAGAGTAATTAAAATAATTAAAGAGCCTGCAATAAAACATTTCCAAAAGGCGGAAAATTTTATAGAAATATATCTGAATAAAATTTTCATTAGTTTTAAGATTTCTATAAAAAGCAAAGAAACAAGCCCAAAAAATATACCAGCCAGAAAAACGTGTACAAGCGAACTATCAATATTTAAAGAGCCGAGTTGTAAAGGATGATAAACATATTCAACGCCAAACATGTGTGTCACCTGGAACGAGGTTATACCTGCAATAAAAGCAGGGAACATAACTTCATAGAACACTGAACCAACGCTTAAAACTTCAAGACCGAACATCGCTCCTGATATAGGCACGCCGAAAACGCCTGCAAATCCCGCCGAAACACCGCAAATCATCAGTTTGCGTCTTTCATTTGCATTAAGGGAAAATAACTTTGATACAACAGAGGCCATCCCCGCACCGACATCAGCGCAAGGGGCTTCTTTACCGGCCGAACCGCCGGCTGCAATAGTTATAATCGGTAAGAAAAATGCTTTAAGCGAAGATATAAAAGAAATCGGTTTTTTATCGTTTATACTTGCAATTGCCGCATTTGTTGAAAAGCCTTTATCTTTCGGAGAAATTTTATTTGCCAAATGATTAACCAATATCAAAGCAAAAGGCAAAAGCAAATAATAATATTTATAAGAGTTGGTTAAGTGTATTGTTCTGCTGAGTAAATTTAAGAACAGGGCATTAAAAATACCTACTATTGCCCCAATAAAGGTTGATAAGGCAAACCATTTTAAAATACTTGAGAAAGAAACTTTTCTTCTTAGATTAAACTTTGTTTCCATAGTTTAAAAATGAATATTCATTAAAAGCATTATAGCAAGGCCTAAGAAAACCAAAGATAAGAATAATTTTGCAATGGCTAAATGCTTTTTAAAGAAATTATTTATTCCTTCCGATTTAATACCTATTGCACATAAAATGAAAACACAAAGCAGCGGTAAAATAAACATTACATTATACAAAAGCAAATATATCCATGCTTTTACGCGCAAAGCAGGATCTTTCATAATTAAAACGATAGTCGGTATATAAACTTGTCCTGTACAAACGGCTTCCACCAAAGAAACACTGAATCCAACTGCCAAAGAAGCAAAAATCAAACCTAAAGTGGAATGTTTTTTGCCTCTTAGAAAGAAACCTATAATTTTGTTAATTCTTATTTTTAGATTATTAGACAGCGTTAGAAGCATTTCTTTGCTGTTTTTTGTTTTTAAGTAAATAGCAAAATCATAAACGCTTAGAATAAATAAAATTACACAGGCTGCTGCCGTCACAATATAAAATATATTTATAAAGGATTGGAAGGCGCTTAAAGCATAAAGGGCATTAAATAAGCCAAGTCCTATTAAAATATAGGCTATAAAAACAGCCAAACAATAAGAAGAACCTATCAAAATAACTTCCTTTTTTTCATAGCGGTAAATTGTTAAGAATGAAACTAAAAACACAATAACGGCAAAAGCGCAGGGGTTTATGCCGTCAATAAGGCCGTTAATAATAATTGCGGCAAAGGTAAAATTATTAAATGCGGTTTTTGCATCCACTTCATTTAAGGCTTTTGTTTTAGAATTTTTCTTAACCATATCTTTTATGGCAGATTCCGCCATTTCTTTAATTTCGCCGGGGTAACCGATAAGGCAAGTTTCGCCTGCAACAATACAAGGCACGCCGGGGCGGTCTATATCATATTGTTCTGCCATATCCCTTAATTTTAAATTACCTTCTCCGTCAGAAGTGTTAATATCAACAAAATTTACTTTATCTTTAAATTCTTTTCTTAATTTCGGGTAAAACTCTTGTTTAAATTTTAAACAATGTCCGCAAGTGGGGGAAGTAAAGACATAAACATTAGGTTTGCCGTTTTCTTCCTGAAGAAAAGTTATATGATTGTTTTTTTCTGCATTATCAGATGGCAGTGGATAAAGTTCTGCATTTAAACATAAAGACAAAGGTAAAAGTAAGCAAAATAATAAGAAAAATTTTTTCATAATTTTTAAAACACCTCTATTTTACAGAAATCAAAAAATCTTTAATTCCGTTCATAACCATATTAACGGACATTAAAATCAAAAGCATACCGGTTAATCTTTCCACAGCAATAAGTCCGCGTTTGCCGAGCAAATTGCTAATAGGGAAAGATAAAAGCAAAACCGCGGCATTTAAAGCCGAAGCCGCAAGTATAGCAACTAAAATTAAAAGCGCATGGGAAAGCGGGCCTGCAGAAAGAATCAAAATCATACTCAAACTGGCCGGGCCTGCAATCAAAGGTATTGCCAAAGGCACGATAAAAGGTTCTTCCTCTTTAGGGCTCATTTTTGCTTCTTCGTCTAAAGATGTGTTGAAAACAAGTCTTACGGATATAATAAACAAAATTATACCGCCGGCGATACTCATAGAATAAGGCGCAATACCAAACCAACCTAAAACTTTTGTTCCTGCAAAAAGGAAAGAAAGCATTATTAAAAATGCAATAAAAAGTTCGCGGAGTAAAACTCTTTTGCGTCTTTCAGGCGGAACTTTTTTTAAAGCGGTAATAAAAAGCGGTATATTACCAAAAGGGTCCATTACTAAAATTAAAGTGATTACAGCCGACAAAATTATATCCATAAAAATACCTCTATCATTTAATGATACTATATTTAAGCAGGGAAAGCAAAACACTAAATTAAATACTGAAAATATAAAAAACCCCGGCATAATTTAGCCGGGGTTTCTTTAAGAAAAATTTATTTTATAATTTCTCTTATCAGTTTGCGTTTGGCTGGTTTCTTTGAATTTATTTTAACGGCTTTGCTAAAAAGGGCAAAACCTTCTTCAAGTTTCTTTTTATCTTCGGCGTAAAGACGGGCAATAACCTGTCCTTTTGCAACTTGGTCACCTGATTTTTTATCAAGCCAAATGCCTGCACCATAGTCAATTTTATCTTCCATTTTACCACGGCCGGCGCCAAGTAAAACCGCCGCCATACCGCAAGTTTTTGCATCAATATTTGCGATATAACCTTTAGCAGGTGCAGTAAAATCTTTTTGATATTTTGCATCTTTTAGATATTTTTGCGGTTCATCGGCAATTTTAGGATTTGCACCTTGCCATTTCAAAATTTCTTTTAATTTTTTAAGAGCAGAGCCGTCTTCTATCAATTTTTCCAAAACTGCTTTGGCTTTTTTAGTATCTTTTTGCTTTTTGGTAATAACCAACATTTGGGCGGCACTTTCAAGCAAGACTTCATAAAAATCCGGTGCAAAATCTTTATTACCTTGTAAGATGAGGATACTTTGCAGCATTTCATTTGCATTTCCGATAGCGCGGCCTAAAGGTTCATTCATATCGGTAATTAGGGCACGGCAGTTAAGGCCCATAAGTTTGGCTGTTTCAACAAGCATTTGGGCAAGTTTTTTGCTATCTTCATACTTTTGCATAAAGGCGCCGCTGCCAAACTTTACATCAATGAAAAGATTATCAATACCTTCTGCATATTTTTTAGATAAAATACTTGCCGTTATTAAAGGTCTGCTTTCAACGCAACCGCTGGCATCTCTTAAAGCATAAAGTTTTTTATCTGCGGGAGCAAGGTCTTTAGTTTGTCCGAACATACAAACGCCTATTGCTTTAATTTGTTTATAAATATCTTTTGTCGGAGTTAAAATATTAAAACCTTTCATGCTTTCAAGTTTATCTAAGGTTCCGCCGGTATGTCCAAGCCCGCGGCCGGACATCATTGGCACAGCCACACCGGCTGCTGCGGCTAAGGGTGCAAGTGCAAGCGAAATTCCGTCCCCAACTCCACCTGTTGAGTGTTTATCTACAACAGGAATTTTTGAATTTTTAAAATCTAATTTTAGCCCGCTTAAAGCCATTGCTTTTGTAAAAAGGGCAGTTTCTTTTTTTGATAAAGGATTTAAAAAACAGGCCATTAAAAAGGAAGATAGTTGGTAATCGGGCAAAGTTCCTTTTGCCGCGCCATTAGCGACAAAAGTAAATTCTTCCAAGTTTAATGTTTGATTATTTCTTTTCTTAATAATGATGTCTAACATTCTCATAATTTCCACCTCTCTTGAAAACACTAGTTTAGCATTTATTTAACAAAAATGGTAGTACTTTAATATTTTGTAAAAAATACTTCTATTTTTATAAAATATATAAAAGGAGACTTTTATGAAAAAAGTATTAGACATTGTTTTTAAAAAAGATTTTTCCAGTTTGTTTTGCACACAATTTTTAGGTGCTTTCAATTATAACCTTTTTAGAAGTGTGCTTGTTGCTTATATTGCAGGTTCTTTGGTGCATATTTCGCTTACAAACCGCGGTATAATTGCAACATTTATTGCGCTTGCTGTTTATCTGCTTTCTACTTTAATTTTTTCTATGCCTGGCGGCGAAGTCGCTGATAAATATAGTAAAACTCAAGTTATTAAAACAATTGTTTTTACACAAATAATTTCAGCCTTGTTAATTTGTCTTGGTTTGCATTTAAAAAGTGCTTTCATTTTATATTTTACGCTTGTTATTTTAGGTGCGCAAAATGCTTTTTTTATGCCGGTTAAATATGCTCTTTTGCCGCAGATTTTAAAGAAAAACCAGTTAATCAGCGCGAACGGCCTTTTGGAAACAGGTCTTTACGGCTCAATTTTAGTTAGTGCAATCGTATGCGGAATATATACTCCGTCAAAACCTTCGGAGTTAACAATATTAAGTATCATTATAATTGCCGCGGCTTTAATTGCTTATATAACAACTTGGTTTTTTTCTCCTTTTGAACCTACATCTCCTACGGCGCAGGTTAATTTAAATATTTTTAAGAGCAGTATAAAAAATATTAAACTTGCCTATAAATCACAAAGAATTTTCCTTTGTATTTTGGCTATTTGTTGGTTTTGGGTTGTGGGGGCGGTAATTTTTTCTCAAATGCCTGCCATTGCGGAATTTAAACTCAATGTCCATGGAAATATTTTTAATTATCTTTTAACTTTATTTGCCGTAGGTATTGCTATAGGTGCTATGCTTTGCCGTCAGTTTGTTAAAGGGGAAATTAGTATAAAATATGTTCCCTTGAGTGCAGTAGGTATGGGAATTTCTTTGATTTTGCTTGCTTTGTTCTGTGCTTTTACCATAAGACCTTTTACTCCTTTAACCTTTAAACAATTTGTACTTAGTTGGCAAGGAATAAGGCTTTCTTTTTATGTTTTACTTTTGGCAATATCTTCAGGTATGTATATTGTTCCGTTAAATGCTTTATTGCAATCTTTAGTTTCCGATAGAATAAGGGGCAGGATATTAGGCGTTTGTAATATTTTAAATACAATTTCTATGATTGTAGCCGGTCTTATTTCTTCCTTATTATTATATATAGGATTTGGTACTGCCGCAATTATCGGAGTCTTAGCATTGGCAAACTTCTTTGTTGCTTTATATATTTGCACTTTGCTGCCTGATTATGTTATCCGTTCAGTATTATATTTCTTATTAAACCTGTTTTATAATATTAAAATTAAAGGCCTTGAAAATTATGAACAGGCAACAGGCAAAACTTTGATTGTCGCAAATAATAATTCCTTTTTAGATCCTCTTATTTTAGGGGCTTTTTTGCCGGATGATATAACCTTTGTTGTTGACGGCATTATCGCAAAACGTTTTTGGGTAAAACAATTTCTGCGTTTTACTAACTATATCGCGGTTGACACAGCAAACCCGATGGCTGTTAAAACTATTATTGATCAAATTAAAAAAGGTAGAAAAATAATTATTTTCCCTGAAGGCAGAATAACTACTACCGGCGGTATTATGAAGATTTATCCCGGACCTGCGATGATTGCCGAACGTTCCGGAGCAACTATTTTGCCTATTTGTATGCAAGGCACGCAATATTCAAGATTTGCCTATTTCGGTCGCAAGATGCGCCACTTACCAAAAAATGTGGAGTTTACAATTAACATTATGCCGCCGGTAGATTTTAAACTTAAAGATAATCTCAAGGGTAAAGCAAGAAGGTTAAGCGTTGAAGATAAAATGTATGACCTTATGGCCGAAATGAAATATAAAAGCAATAATATTGATAGAACTTTGTTTAAGTCTTTTATTGAAGCCACAGATTTTGCCGGACGTAGTGCAAGAGCCCTTGAGGATATAACAAGAAAACCAATGAGTTACGGCAAATTGTTAATATCTTCATTTGTTCTTGGCAAAAAACTCGCCGATAAAAGCGATAAAGATGAATATGTCGGTGTGATGTTACCTAATATGAATATTTGTGCGGTTGTTTTGCTTGCCTTAATTTCTCATATAAGAGTGCCGGCTATGATAAACTTTACTTCCGGAATAAAAAATATTTTAGATTCCTGTAAAGCAGCAAAAATTAAAAGTGTTGTAACTTCTCGTATGTTTGTTGAAAAGGCACAACTTGAGAATATTGTACAAGCCCTTGAAGATAAAAATATTCGTTTGATTTATCTTGAAGATTTGAAAATCAGTATTGTTGATAAACTTGTTGGTTTGGTTCAAAGTTTCTTCCCTTATCAAGCCTATAAGGCTATTGATTCTGAACAAAACCCAAACAAACCTGCAATAGTTTTGTTTACCAGCGGTTCCGAAGGTTCACCTAAAGGTGTAGTTTTATCCCACAGAAATATCAACGCAAACCGCTTTCAACTTTCAACTTTGTTAAACTTTGATATGCAAGATAAATTTTTTAATGCCTTACCTCTTTTCCACTCGTTTGGTATGGTATGCGGGTTTTTCTTGCCGATATTAAATAGTTTATCTATTTTCCTTTATCCTTCACCTTTGCATTTTAAAATTGTGCCGGAACTTGTTTATGATAGAAATGCAACCGTGTTTTTTGCTACGGACACTTTCCTTGCAGCCTATGCAAAAATGGCTCACAGATATGATTTCCATAATATCAAATATATTGGAATCGGTGGGGAAAAACTTAAAGATGAAACTTTCAAAATTTGGTCTGAAAAGTTTGGTATCCGCGTAATAGAGGCTTATGGCACGACAGAAGCCTCACCCGTAGTTACAATGAATAGTCCGATGTATTATAAACGCGGCAGTGTCGGCAGACCTGTCCCCGGCCTTGAATGTAAACTTGAACAAGTGGAAGGCATTGAAGATGGCGGTAAACTTTTGATTAAAGGTGATAATGTTATGCTTGGTTATCTTAGAGCAAGCGCGCCGGGTAAAATTGAGGCTCCTAAAGATGGCTGGTATGATACCGGCGATATTCTTGCCTTTGATGATGAAAATTTTGCCACAATTAAAGGACGTGCAAAACGCTTTGCTAAAATTGCAGGAGAAATGATTTCTATGACGGCAGTAGAACTTGCTTTAAAGAATCTTTGGCCTGATAATTTAACGGCGCTTGTGCGCTTACCTGATCCTAAGAGAGGCGAACAACTTATTGCTTATACAGATAAGCAAGATGCAACTTTAAAACAAATTCAGGAATATTTTAAAGAACAAGGTTTTAGTGAACTTTGGGTTCCTAAAAAAGTTGAAATCCTTGAAAAAATGCTTTTAATGGGAACAGGTAAAATTGATTATCCCGCTTTAGAAAAACTTGCTAAAGGGGAAAAATAATTAACTCGTTTGCAATTTTAAATATTGTAAAATAAAAAAATATATTAGTAAAAGGTTTTATTTATAAAGGAGAACTAATGCCCATAACTACACCGGAATATTTTTTACTGCTCGGCGCAATTTTACTTTTTGTCAGTATCGTTTCTGGCAAGACGGGGTATCGTTTTGGTGTTCCTTCTCTTTTACTTTTTTTAATAGTCGGCATAATTTTTGGCAGCGAAGGTTTTGGCATACAATTTTCCAGTTTTAAGCAGGCTCAGTTTATCGGTATGGTTGCTTTAAGCATTATCTTGTTTTCCGGCGGTATGGATACCAAAATAAAAGATGTAAAACCGATTTTTGTACAAGGCGTTTTGCTTTCGACTTTAGGTGTAATTTTAACTGCTTTAATTACGGGCTTTTTTGCTTACGGAATAACAAAGTTTTATCCTCAATATTTGCACTTGTCTTTGGCTGGATGTTTTTTACTCGCTTCTGTTATGTCCTCAACGGATTCGGCCTCGGTCTTTTCTATTTTAAGAAATAAAAATTTAAATTTATCGCAAAATGTCCGCCCAATGCTAGAACTTGAAAGCGGCAGTAATGACCCTATGGCTTATATGCTTACAATTGTTCTTATTCAATTTATTATCAGCAAATATATAGGGGTTAATTTGCTTATCTTTAATTTCTTTTTACAATTGTTTTTAGGAGCCTTATTTGGAGCGGCAATCGGTTATGCGGCAGTATTTGTGATGAATAAAATTAACCTTGATTATTCTGCTTTATATGCTGTTTTACTTTTGGCATTTGTGCTTTTTGCTTTTTCCTTTACTTCGTTAATTAACGGCAACGGGTATTTAGCGGTTTATATAGCAGGGCTTGTTGTCGGTAATGAAAAAATGGCTTATAAAAAAAGCGTTATAACTTTTTTTGATAGTTTAACATGGCTTTTTCAAATAGTAATGTTTTTGACTTTAGGCTTGCTGGTTAATCCTTCGGAACTTTTAGATATCGTCTGGGTTGCTCTTGCTATTGTTTTATTTATGATTATTTTTGCTAGACCAATAAGTGTATTTTTATGTCTTGCGCCGTTTAAAAAAGTATCAAGGCAGGCTAAAATATTTGTTTCCTGGGTTGGATTAAGAGGGGCCGTTCCTATAATATTTGCAACTTATCCTTTTGTTTCCGGCGTTCCGCATGCAAAAGAAATTTTTAATATAGTATTTTTTATAACAATAATTTCTTTAATTATTCAGGGAACAAGCGTTCCTTATGTCGCAAAACTTTTAGGTCTTACTTCAAAAGAAGAAGATAAAAAAATCTTTGCGCTTGATTTGCCTGAAGATATTGGTATTACTGCGGAATTTAAAATAGAAGAAGATTTCCTAAAAAAATATTCCAAGCCGGAAAAACTTGCTTTTAAAGATCCTATCAGAATAGTAATGATAAAGCGCGACGATAGTTATATCGTGCCCTTGCCTTCCACGGAGTTTGTTTTGGGCGATAGGGTTTTGCTTCTTGCCTCAAAAGAAAGTGATTTGCAAGATGCTTTTGCTGCTCTTGAAATTGAAAAATACAGAATAAATAAAGATTGATATTTTTCTCATTTTTTTATTTAATTTACTTATAATAAAATTAAGGAGGAAGTATGTCTATATTGATAGTCATTGCAATTGCAGTAATCGCAGTAATCGCCGTAGTAGCGCTTTATTTAATATTTACCTATAACGGCCTTATTTCTTTAAGAAACCGCGTAAAAGAAGCCTGGAGTGATATAGAAGTTCAAATGAAACGCCGTTATGACCTTATTCCTAATTTAGTAGAAACGGTTAAAGGTTATGCTTCCCACGAAAGCAATACTCTTGAAAAAGTTATTCAAGCAAGAAATATGGCTATGGCAAATCATGGCACCCCCGCCGAACAGGCCAAAAGTGAAAATATTTTATCCGGCACACTTAAAAGTTTATTTGCTTTGAGTGAAAGTTATCCCGATTTAAAAGCGAACCAAAACTTTCTTAGATTACAGGAAGAATTAACAGATACCGAAAATAAAATTAAAGCATCCCGCAGATATTATAACGGAAACGTTCTTTCTTTTAATAATAAAGTTGAAATGTTCCCTACAAATATTATTGCTGCTATGTTTAGTTTTAAAAAGGCAGATTTCTTTGAACTTGCAGATGATGAAAAAGAAGCAGCTTCTAAACCTGTTCAAGTGAAATTTTAATTATGCTTATATATGATCATGTAGCAAAAAATAAAACTAAAATCTTTTTGATTACGGCTTTATTTCCCATAGTTTTATCGGTATTACTTTATTTGACGCTATTTTTGGTATTTCTTTTTGACGGCAAATATGTTAACGGAATGAGCGTCTTGGAAAGAACTAATTCCTTAGCATTGATAATAATACCAGTGGTCTTTGTTGTTGCTCTTGTGTGGATGGCGATTTCTTACTTTAATCAGGGCAAAATGATTTTGAATATGGCCGGTGCACGCAAGATTTCCAAAGAAACACATTTCGCAATATATTCTATGGTGGAAAATGTGGCAATGGCTGCAGGTTTACCTGTGCCGGAAGTGTATTTGATACCGGAAGAAGGCTGCAATGCTTTTGCTGCAGGAGCAAAACCGCAAACTGCTATTTTAGCAATGACAGAAGGTATTGTTAAAAAATTAACAAGGCCACAATTAGAAGGTGTTATTGCCCATGAAATGGCGCATATCGGAAACCGCGATGTCGCCTTAATGATAATGATAGTTAGCGGTATCGGCGTTTTGACGCTTATTGGCAATATTTTAATAAGAGTCCGCAGCAAAGGCAGAGGAAAGGGCGCTGCCTTGCCTTTTATACTTGGGGCAGTATTTTTACTTTATGGTTTATTGATTGCTCCGCTTATTAGGATGATGCTTTCGCGCCGCCAAGAATATCAGGCAGATGCAACCGCTGCTTTAATTACACGCGATCCTGAATCTCTTGCCCAAGCACTTGAAGCAATTTCCGGTAACAGCCAAATTGCGGCTTTTAAGAATCAAAAATATGCTTCTCAGATGTGTTTCTTACCTGCGGCAGTAACTCATTTATTTGATACTCACCCACCCATAGAAAAGCGTATAGCCGCTTTAAGAGGCATGCTGGATGCAAGATAATTTCTAACTTTATATTTAAAGTTATAAATAAAAAGACTCTGTTTATTTTTTATATAAACAGAGTCTTTTTTTGACTTAAAATATTACTAATATTTATAATCTTTATTTACGATAGTTATTGCCGTTATATCTCTAGGTAAAACTTTTTTATCGTCTAAATAAACTTCAAATATACCACAAGGTACTGGATAATTTTTCATATTATTTTGTGTTTTACCTATTTTACCTTTGACATTACATTTTACTTTATAGATAGGATAACCTATTTTAGTGGTTTTCCATTCTCTGTCATTAGTAAGCAAAGTATAACCTTTTGCGGTTTGTTGTTTATCAACAAAGCGGATATATTCATCAATATCTTGTTCATAAAATTGTTTTAAAAGAGCAACTGCCTGATTTCTTTCATAAGCAAGTTTCTTTTCCAAAAGTTCTTGGCGCTGGTCAGGATCATTTAAGTCATATACTTTTGTAGAATAAGTATCCTGTTGTTTAAACTGAGGTTTCTCTTCTTCTTTCTCTTCGTAATCTTGTGCTATTTTATTTGCGGAAGTTTTGCTTTGTGTTTGAAGAGTTCCTATGGCAGTTTTTTGTGTTTGTGAATAAGAAAGAGTTTCTTCTTCAAAATTAAAATCTTCTTCCTGCAAGGAAGTTTCTTTAGGTGCAGGTTCCGGTTCACCAGGGGTTATACCGGTGTCAACTTTTTGATATTCCTGCATTTCTGTAAGTTCATTAAGAGCCTCTTGATGTTGTGTCATAGCCTCTTCTTGTTCCTTATACAAATAACTACCCTTATGTCCGTTATCTTCTTCTTGGTCATAATCTTTTATTGTCAAATCACCAAGACCTAAATTTAATAAGCCGTTATCTCCGTTAACACGGGAATAATCCAGTGTGATCAATCCGTCGGAGCGCATAACGCTTGAAGGGTTTACGGAAGCATGAATAGTATCTAAAAGATTAGAATAACGCACATTAAAAATTAAAGTATCTTGAGAATATTTATTTGCGTAGCCCTTTTCTTTAAGTTCTATGCCAAAATCGGCATTTAAGTTTAAAACAATTTTTTTGGTATCGCTATACCAGCAGCATTTTGTTATACAAGCCTTATCGGTATCAAACCTTTGGGTTGCTTCTGCCGGTGAAAATCGGACATCTAAGGTATAGCAAACGTCAATTGTTTTACCTTCAAGGTCTTGCTTGGAAGATTCTATATTTATCCATTGTTTGGTAGAATTTCCGTCATAAGAACTCATCCCTGCGCAGGCGCACAAGGTTAAATAAACTGCAAAAAATATAAAAAGTTTTTTCATACTTTTGATTATAGCAAAAAAACAAATGACAAAATACCCTTGTTTTAATGTAAAATATAAATATAGATAAATGGAGGGCTTATGAAATACTTTTTAGCAATACTTGCAAGTTTGTTTATTTTAGGATGCGCGTCTTCTCAAAATAAAGATAATTCCGCTTCCAATTCTTATAACACAAAAAGTGATATAGTTGACGAAGAATTTGATTTGCTTATAGCACCGCAATATGATTATGAAAGCGATGTTCCTTATGCAGAGCAAATTAAAGTAACAACAAAAAACGGCGCTTATACATCCAGCCAAACAACGCAAACTACAAAATCAATGTCCAAGCCGTCAGCCACTAAAGTAAAATAGTTTTTATTTTTATGGAAAAACTTTTAGTGGAACAGGAAGCCCAAAGACTTTACAAGGCTTTGGGGGTTATTACCGGCTTAGATGGGCAAAAATATTCTTTGGATTATTGCCGGGAAATAGCACCTTTAACAAGTAAAATAAATGAATTAAAAAAACAAAATAATGCTCTTATTTTGGCGCATTATTATTGTACGCCGGAAATTATTTTTGGTGTCAGCGATGTCGTTGGCGATTCTTACGGACTAAGTAAGAAAGCCGCACAAGCATCTCAGGAGATTCTGATTTTTTGCGGTGTTAGTTTTATGGCTCAAACGGCCAAACTTGTTAATCCATCAAAAAAAGTTTTTCTGCCACCGGTTTATGCAGGCTGTTCGCTTGCTCAAAGTATTACTGAAAACGAAGTTAAAGAATTAAGAAAAACTTATCCGCGTGCCCAGTTTATTTGTTATATAAACAGCACGGCCGAAGTTAAAGCCTTGTGTGATGTTTGTGTAACTTCCGCTAATGTTTTTGATATTGTTGCTTCAAGCCCGTTTGAACAAATTGTGTTTTTACCGGATATTTTTATGGCCCAAAATATTGATGCTTTCTTAACGGCTAGAGGTATAAATAAACAAATTATTGCTGCAGGCGGCACTTGTTGCGTACACGATAAATATACTTTAAAGGATATTGAAGTTATAAAGCAAAAATATCCGCAGGCAAAAATAATTTGTCATCCCGAATGCAGAAAAGAAGTTTGCCAAAAGGCTGATTTTTGCGGCAGCACAAGTGCAATGCTAAAATATGTAAACGAAAGTTCTGCGGATATTTTTGCCGTCTTAAGCGAGCGCGGTATTATTGCTGTTTTAGAGCAGGCAAATCCCCAAAAAACTTTCCTGCCGACAGGTCGTACCTGCGCACAAATGAAACGGAACAGACTTGAAGATATTTTGGCAATTTTACAAGATAGTCAGAAAGCAACACAAGTAAATGTTGAAAAAGAAATAGCCCAAAAAGCCTTAAAAGCAATAGAGGCCATGTTTAAAGGAGCAGAAAAATGATAGAAAAAATTATAGCCCTTGCCATAGAAGAAGATATGGGACTGGGCGATATAACTTCCGATAATATTTTTACTGAAAAAGATAAAAGCACAGCCTATTTTATTGCAAAAGAAGATATGCTTGTTTGCGGCACACTTGTTGCAAAAGAAGTTTTTGAATATGTTGATAATAAAATAGATTTTAAAATTTTAAAACAAGACGGAACTTTTGTTAAAAAAGGCCAAACTATTGCTCAAGTTAAAGGTAAAACTTTAAGCATTTTAAAAGCCGAACGCCCTGCCTTAAATTTTATGCAAAGGATGAGCGGAATTGCGAGCAATGCTTTTAAGTTAAATGAAATTGCTAAAAAATACGGCGTTATGCTTGTTGATACACGCAAAAGTTTACCCGGTATGCGCAAATTTGATAAATATGCCGTTAAAACAGGTGGAGCAAAAAACCATCGTATGAGTTTATCTGACGGAGTTTTGATAAAAGATAATCATATTGTTGCTGCCGGCGGTATAAAACAGGCCGTTTTAAAAATCCGCAAGGCAATCGGACATACGCCCAAGATTGAAGTTGAAGTGAAAAATCTAAAAGAAGTTAAAGAAGCACTTTTAGCCAAAGCAGATATTATTATGCTTGATAATATGAAACCTGCGGAAGTTAAAAAAGCCCTTAAGATTATAAACAAGCAGGCTATTACCGAAGTTTCCGGCGGGATTAACTTTAGTAATCTTGAAGAATATTGCAAAACAGGTGTTGATGTAATTTCTATGGGTGCGTTAACGCATAGTGCCGGCGCAAAAGATATTAGTTTACTCATAAAATAATTGAGGCCTTATGAAGAAAATTATTTTTGTTTTATTCTTTATTTTATCCGTTTTTAATTTTTCCGTTTTTGCAAATGATAATATGCATATCTTTTCCAAAGATAATGGCGAAATTATTACCGGTTTTAAAACAACTTTCTTACCCGAAGAAGTAAAAATTACTATAGCCTATCCCGATACTTATAAAGAACAGGCCGGTAAAAATTTTCCTTTGGTTTTGCTTCTTGATACAACAGAATATAAAATAGACGACTTAAGACAAATGTTTTTTACTTCTAAAAATAAAAACGATATGCCTATAATTGCTGCTTTTAGATTTAATAATTTTAATCTTTCTCAAGAGCAGTTTGATACTTTTGTAGAAGAAATTTTTGCTTTTTTTGAAGTTAATTACAGAGCCCAAAGCGAACCTGCAAAAAGAATTATTTTAGCCAAAGATTTTGCCGCTTTGCTTGCTTTAAATTCTTTAGAAAAAGATTCAAATTATTTTTTAAATCTCGGAATGATTTTGAATAATACAACCAGTTTGCCTGCATTTGATAGACCTTTAAAAAAGAACACCCGTATTTTCTGTTTTTCCGTTCAGGATAATATTTTGCGTTTACAAAATTTACTTATGGTCGGCGGCTTAAAACCAATACAAAATTTCTTTTTTAAAATTCAGA
>Ga0310696_10005361_pt1 | contig 15500 bp, 21 predicted proteins | sample AusTroGonzalo_MG_4_FD_203885 | JGI IMG/M metagenome (GOLD analysis project Ga0310696, IMG submission 203885) | Bovine rumen microbial communities from tropical cattle in Woodstock, Queensland, Australia - Gonzalo_02 (v2) (version 2) | ecosystem: Host-associated > Mammals > Digestive system >...
TTGCAGCGAATATGCGAGGCGAAAAAAATCAGAGAGCCGTGCCGAGCGGAGCGCTCACCACGTATGGATAGAGTACGTTACCAAGGTATAGAGTATCAAAGGCATCAGAGCCGTCTGTACGGTGCTCCAGCAGGTCATCCTCACTCTCTGCCAGCTTCTCACCGGACTTGTACTTATGGAATCCGCGGCTGTCTATGATGACCTCTGCCATGTGTATGGCAATAAGCAGCGCTTCATTGTTCTCTGCATTGAACATAGGCAGCAGATGCTTGGCACCCTTGAATCCGTCATTCAGGATAGTGTACTTCTCCGTATGTTTCATTGGCTTACCTATGAACTTCTGTTCCACATGCCAGCCGTTCTTATTGAACTGTTCCACTATCACGCTCCGGAAGTCATCATTACTGACAGCATAGTTACTGCCCAGTGCTGTTGAGTCATAGTAGAAGATGACAGTTTTCATTATGTGTGCCCTGTAGTAATGGCAGAAGTCATCCACCAACTCACGCAGCTTACGCTCATACTTGACAAAGAAGCTCTTGATGATCTTGAGTGTGCTGCCGTCACGCTGTGCCGCCACCAGCCAGTTGATATTGGCATTATAGTCAAAGGCCACAGAGATAGGTGCCTTCAGATCCACGTCACCATCAGTCAGGCAGCCATAGTCCTTGGCTGTGAAATCATAACCGTCTGCCTCCAGCGGCGTGTTGTTGTTAGAGATGTAGGTGTGAATGTTATCACGGAAATTGGGATAAAAGCCATCCTTTATCTTCTCAATACGTTTGCTCAGGATGGATGTTTGGAATACCAGAGGAGGCAGGTCACGTTTCATCTGTTTGATATAACTCAGACCTACCACATCCACATTCTCAAATGTGGACCATTCACGGTAGAGTACCGCATGCCGGCGCAGGCCATTGATGAGTTTATCCAGCTCTTCCAGGCGTTCCTGTTTCAGTTCGCTATCCTCCCATAGTGTAACTTCCCAGCGTTCTGCCAGCAGAGCCTTGATGGTATCCACCACTTCCGGTGTGGCCTTCTCCCGATAGTTCAGCAGCCAGCGTGCAGACTTGAGTACCGGCATATCACTGACGAACAGCATGCCGTGATGCCAAGGACAGTCAGAGAAATAACGTCTGGTACCACCATTGGCAGGGAATGTCTCATCCTTGAGCTTGTCAAAGTTAAGGCCCTTGGCCTCATCACCTATGATCCAGTCAAAGGTAGCCGAGTTGGATGACATCTTCACATCCTGACTCACTATCAGCATCTGGGCACCGTTATAGAACGATACCACATCATCAAAGTTATTCAGCGGAATGATAGGCTGCCGGTATCCCAGTTTCTGAGGAGGCCGCTTACCTATGACATAGTGAACATCACGGATCCAGCCGAATTCAGCCAGACCGGAGAGAGCTGCAGGCAGTGTGCGTGTATGAGCCTGCTTATAAGAACTGGCCACGAAGCATCCTGTGGATCCTGGCATGAACATCACATTTCGCATGATACGCAGTGACACTATACCAAATGACTTACCAAAACGGCGGCCACAGATATCAATCTCCGTATGGGCAGCTATAGCCAGAGCCTCCTGCTGGGCACGATTCAGATATTTCTTATTCTCCTGCTCCATCAGCGTCAATCTCCTCAGCGTATTGTTTGAGCAGTGTCATAGCTCTCGTTCTGGCACCCGGTTCCGGTGTGATACCTATCACGGTAGGATCAACTGTGAAGGAGTAATCCTTGGGCACAATCTCCTCAAACGGATAATCCTCTCCCTCCGGAACATCCAGCTGGTTAGCCTTGACAATACCATCAGCTATCTTGGTCAGAGCCTTGGCCTTGGCATCATTACCGGCAATGGCGGCGGCAGCTGCCATCTCATAGAGGTAGTTACTCCTGTACCGCATGAATTCCTTATTTGCCTTGGGAGCGGAACCCAGCAGCAGCTTCACCAGATACAGGTCACGGTAAGCCTGCATCTTATTCTGCTTATGAGTGGTCATAATATAGTCACGAACCCTCAAATCCGTGAGCATCGGATGATCCAGCCAGTAAGCATAGACATCCTTCAAGCGTTTCAGGTGTTCCTTGTCACGTTCACACAGCTCAGCCTGCTTGGACTCATCCTCCATAGCGGCGGCCAGCATATCCACCTTATCCTCCGATAATCTTTTGATTTTAGCCATGTAATCCCAGTTCCTCCTCCTGTTGTTTAATAGTTTTGCTCTCCAGGATCCGGATGGCCCAGGCATTACCTCCCTCAGCCAGCTTCTGCAACTTCTCACGATACTTACGTTCCGTATCCAACTTGCCTCTGGTATAAGCCTTGGCCAGCTCATCATCCGGATCATTAACCCTGCGGCGGAACTCCTCCACCGGCATCTCCAGCATAAGTGCTATCTCTGATATGGTGAACCTCATACCTGCATCTTCCTGGATCTTCTTTAACTGCGTCTCTGACAGCGGCGTTTTTGACATAATCATGGGAACAAAAATACCCAGGTTACCCTGGGCATTTGGGACATACGTCCAATTTCAACAAAGAAATCAATTATAGCAAATCATATTTCTTCAGTTGAGAGAGTACCTTTTCACCAAGGACCTCACCGGCATCCTGCAGCGCCTTGGCACGCATACGCACGGTATCACGCTGGAGAGCCGTCATCTTATCACCCTTCTGGAGCATCTTGGTGATGTATGAACGATATGAACTCACATTGAATCCCTTACCGCTCTTTATCTTCTCCTGTTCCAGAAGCCATGCATCAATCTGCTTCCATCCCTCCTCAATATGCTTCTGGCATATCAGCAGACGTTCACGCAGAGAGGCACGGTCTGCATCAGTCTGAGCCATCTTCAGCTTCTCATGGTAGCCACGGCGCAGCTTATACTCCTCCGTGATGCTATCATAGACCTTCTGCATATCCTCACTCAGGTCAGCACGTCTGGTACGGCGCTCATCATAGGTCTTGAAAGTGATCTGAGGACCTGGAGCCGCAACCGGTACCGGCACGCCCAGATGAACATTACCAGGAGTATTGTAACGAGAGGTCATTACCGATGCCTGAGGATTGACAGGCAGGTTCTGCTTTTCCAGTTTTGCAAGCTCATATAGGAGCCGTTCCATGTCCTTCTTGCGTCCTATCCAGCTCATCATTGACTGGTTCCTGGAATAACGACAAAACAAGCTGAATCCGGCATCAAAATCCGGATTCGGCTTGTTTAAGTATTCCCTTATCTCCTGGTTCATCAGTTGGCAGGAGTAAACGTATCAGTGGCGCAGTCCAGCGAACCGTCAGCCATCACGATTACACCCAGATAGATAGGCAGCGGAGTAACATCCGGAGCGGTTATCTCTATGGTGCAACCCTTGGCTGATCCGGCAGCATCACCGGTATCACCGGCAGGCTGAGTCACAGTACGATAATCCTTAGAGCCGATGACATGGTAACGGCCTGCAGACTTAACGATATACACGAAGTCTCCATTCATGGCGGCCTTGCTGAATCCCAGAGCCTCAGCGGTCAGATCAGGGAAGCTGAGTGTCAACTTATTGTTGACCATCATGCAGTCTGTCTCACCGATTGTCTCAAAGGTAGCCTTACCCTTACCCTGAGTAGAGTAAATCTTATCCCACTTCTTTCCGGAGGCCAGTGTGAAGTCACCAACCAGCTTGGAAAGACTGTCTCCGCTACCGGAGCCAGAGTTAGGATCATCATTGACTGAAGGCCAGCCAGTGATATCCTTCTTAGCTACTCGGTAAACGGTAACACCAATCCCTGAAGGATTGATGCCACCGATATTGAAATCAAGATTCCCTAGATTCATATCCTATTAACTTTAAGGTTAACCTTCACCGTTACCTGAACCTGAACCGCTACCCGGCATCTTACCGATCATCAGGAACCTGGAATCAATTGACTCGAACTGAACGCCCCAGTACAGGCACATAAAGAACTGAACTGCCTTAGGATTGTCGCACTCACGGATCTTGGCACGCTCAGCGTCACTCATCTGGTCACAACCTACAAGCATGTTGTTCTTAGTTGAGAAGATGACATAATTAGATCCTTTGAGGCCAGGAAGAGCAACCAGCTCCACGCTCTCATCAAAGTGCAGCAGATTCTTGTTGTAAGCAGTGTTATAAGCCACAGCGCCCAGAGTAGCAAGGCACCACTTAGCATAAGCTGACTTGATAGCAGAGCTTACATACATCCTCTTGTTATCCTGATCCTTCAGTTCATCACTGGCTGCATCATAGATCTGCTCCAGAACGTCACCGGCATTAAGCTCGGTAATGGCATTCACCTCAACCAGGTTACCCTTGGCCACGGCAATGTTACCGGCTGTGATCTCAGTGGCAGCAATGGTATTGAAACCATTGAAGAGATCCATTGTGCTGGTGCCGTCACTGTTACGTACAGCCTTGAAGAGAGCCTTACCCAACTTTGAAGATACTGTCTTTGCCATAGCCAGAGCCATGTCACGAACAATATCAGCCTCCTTACGCTCAGTCAGGCTGCTGAAGCTCTCACCGTAAACGGTTGCAAATAGCTGGTAAGGATCAAACTCCTCAACCACATCACCCAGGTAAGTGGTCAGTGTGCGAGCACCGAACTTACCGGTATCAGTGGCGTTCTTACCGGTCTTGTAAGGACGAACCTCTGCACCGCTCTCATAAGTACCTACTGTCTCATCACCGCGAACACCCCTGCGGATGGTCATGTGCTTGAGAGTCTTTTCCAATGCCACTACTGGCATGGCGATAATCTCCTTGCGAAATTTCGCTCCGGAGTTGACAAGAATTTCACTAAGTTCCATATTCTCTCTTTTTTAATGGTTATTCAAAAACTCACGGCAAACTGATACAGCCTGCTCATAACTCTCAGCCGGTTTAGCACCGCCTTCCTCATCGGCAGCCTCCGGATTCTTCTTAACCTGCACACCATCACCGTCAGGCTCATGGTTGATGGCTGCATTCAGTGCTGTCTCCAGCTCCTGGATGCGAGCGGCATCAGTGGTGTGCTGATTCTCAGCATTGGTCACCTGCTCCTGCAGACCGGTAATGGTTGTTTCACGCTCAGCGAGCTGTGAACGAAGGTTCTCCAGCTCCTGTGTCTCAGATGCCTGAGACGCTGCAGAGAGAGCAGCTTCAATCTCCTCCAGCTGGTTAGCCTGGAGAGTTACGCTGCCATCCTCTGCCAGAACTGCCTCAGCAAGTGATGCCAGAGCAGTCATGTTTGGATACTTACTTTTCATATTACTCTCATTTGGTTTATTCTTACTGTCTGCCATCTCAAGGATAGCATCAATAGCCTCAGTCATACCGCCTATACCATCAATGAGAGTACCTATCACATCCTTGGCAAAATAGGTACGTCCCTTAAGCTGGTCATCGGCAGCTGCCGGCCTGTTAGCCTTCATGTCATTGATGAACTTCTCACACAGAGGATCCAGGATATTCTCCCTGATCAGGCGAGTGTCACCCTCCAGTGCAGCCTCATAGTCAGCATTCTTCTCGGCACTCTGATCTGCATATATACGCATCTCCACATAACCATCTGCATCACGGCGCAGCTTAGGCCAGCCGGATACGGTTATCATAGTTCCTATGCAGCCTACCATATCCATATCCTGGTGAGCCAGAATCTTGCTGGTATATGATATGGCATACATACATGCAGATGCTGCCATTCCATCAACCAGGGATACTATAGGCTTCTCCAGGGACCGGATGGCATCAGCCAGATCCGGCACAGAGTCAGCGGCGCCACCACCGCTGTCAGCAACTATGATATGACCTATCACATCACTCTCCTTATCAGCTCTCCTCAGTTCATCGGCTATGGTTCTGGTACCATAGTTGAAACAGGTATCCTCCTTGGTCATGGTACCTTCCAGGTGAACCACAAACACAGACTTATTCCTGTTGGATCCGGAGAGTTTATTCTTGCTGCCTGAGTAGAAATCCTTAAGTTCAATCTTCTCTGACAGCTTGCGCTCATCCTTATCCATCTCCAGCAGATTACCGGCAATGATACCCTTCACGATGGGCATCATCACCGCTGCCTGCTGCGGATGGAGCATCCAGGGACCGCGCAGATTCTTGGTAAACACACTCAGATTCATATCTCAATCACTTGATTGTACTGACAAAAGTATACTACCGAATGCCATCATTCGCGGACCTATATACATATATAAAGGCCGTGAGAGGATGAGCACTCTATAGTGAAGGCAATCTCTGAAGATGATATGCCACTCATCTCATTCTGCCAGGTGAACTTGGGAGGATACGCTACGGATCCTACCAGATACACCGTTCCGTCAACCGCCGTGACCTTGAAGATATGGCGGCGCCCCAGCAGTTTGTTTGATAGCTGCATCTGTGCATTCTTATCTATACGTATACTACCGGAAACCTTTACGTTACTCCGATGGCCCTTATCATCCATCAGCCATTTTTCTGAGAGCTGGACGGTATCCTGTGTCTGTTTGAGAGTGAGCCATTCAGGATCACCGGAGATGAAGCTGCTTAACTTCACTCTGGTTCCGCCCGGCAAGAATGAGTAATCCGACACATTCGATATGTCGACACACTCAATTTTCGATATACCCAATTTAGCCATAATTATGTATTTAATGTTAATAAAATCAAGACGTTACGAGGATTAAAAAAAGATGGGAACACGGAAATTTTTATCAGTTGTAAGGCGGAACCGGTACCATGCTTTGGTAAGAGCTGCTATCCTCTTATTGTCAATAGGCAGCTGGAAATCTATAAGGAAATCCGTGATGGTATCACTGATCTTACGCTCACCGGTGTTGAAGTTCCCCAGCATGTAAGCATAGAACTCCACCTTCAACTGCCGTTCCAGGTAACGCCGGAAATAGTAATGTCCCTGCTCCGTCATGTAGCACCGGAACATGGTATTCATATAGATTTTCTTCTGATCCACGGCGTTCCAGCTGGAGCGTCCCTTGCAGTCATAAAGATACACATGTATACACTCATCAGCCTTGGCAATCATTGACATGTCTGTGGCGCTGGCCACAACCAGGTTACTCTTGACCATATTCCAGAGATCAGATGTCCTTCCCAGCTGCACACAGTCAGAGCCTTCCGATTGTATTACCCACTGACGGAGGAAGGTGCCTACATTCACATCCAGAACCATTCCTTTCATAGTCCACACAAAATTACTTGTTCATATTACTGTAGTCCTTGACATATACAGGATACCCTGCACGTATCTTATTCTTAAGAATAGGGATATCCTGATCATCCACGTAGAGAGTGTGGTAGCCTTCTGACTCCACACATTTATGCAGTACCAGCAGACCGTAATGAAGTTCCTCAGGTCTGGCTTCACGCATACCCTCCGGCACATAGTTATAGTACCAGAGTTTACGGCTTTCACCGCCTATGTTTTGAGTAATGCCCAATGGCCTCGCAATTCTCTCCATTTTTTGCTGTTTTTCTTCTCAAGTTCAAAAAGTGCAAAAGTTTTGACGCTTTGACGCCGCTTTTACAATAGGTTAATAATCAGTCTATTATCCGCGTCAAAATTGTTTGACGCCGTTTGACACTCAAAATCATTAAAAAACCACTTAACTCTCTGATACTGTGTGGCGTCAAAACTTTCCGGAGAAAAAACCCTCTTAAAAGCCTTCTGCGTCAGTTACTTTCCATTGACGCGGTTTTGACGCCGAGTTTTGACGCGGTTTAAATATCTTATTTTCAATAAATTATGATACTTTATTTACTCTCCGCGTCAAAAAGTCAGAGAAAATGGAGTTATTTTTTGAGGAAAGTTGTTACCCCCCTCAGACACCCCCCAGAGGCCGATTCGTTAAAATGGAGGCTCATCATTTGACACCTCCGTTTCCCGGTTTATGAGTTTTGACGCCGAAGGAGTGTCCGAGACGGTACCCTTCGTATCAATATAAAAGAAGTAGCACTCCTTACCATCCACCTTACGGCGTATGTCATTACGGCTCTTCTCGGTCTCACTAATCAGCATGGATTGTGGATTGAACTTCCATTCCTTATAGCTGCAGTACATGATTACCTTCTGCTTGAAGGTCCTGGCCTTCATCATCTGGGCAAACTTGGGATTCAGAGTCTGCTTATAAGCATCAAATGCCTCATCCTTATTCACCAGGCAGTTCAGCCTCTCCTCAGTAAAGTATTCATCCGCCCAGAACAGGAACTCATCAGTCAGGTCACGCTGCATGATACGCTTCTCAATCTCCTTCATCGGAGGCTGGATCCGGACACCTATTCTCTTCCATACGGTCATGCAGTTCATAAGGAAGTTCATAAAGCTGTTCATCTCCTTATCATCGTAATCCGATATCAGGTTTTTTCCGAACTCAGAGAGTGGAGACCTCTCCTTCATACCTCTTTGGAGATCATCCGCATGATAGTAGTCACTGAATGCACAGAACCAGGTACGGCGCCTGAGCGAAGCATCAAAACCCTTGACCGCATGGTTACTGGTAAAGATGACCTTGGGAGAGTCACTGAAGTTGATCAGGAAGGCAGCTGTGTTCTTGGGATTGACCACCATCTTACCGGTAATCATAGGCATGAACTTATGCAGATCCACGGTCCGGTTCAGATCATCAATGAAGATGTAATCCGTAATACCTGGCTTGACACCCTGCAGCATGAACTGGTCATTCTTCTGCTCCATGCCCTGGCCGTCAATGAAGAGCTGCGTGCGCATCACCTCCATAGAAGATGCAAACAGTGACTTACCGGTACCACCCAGATGAGTACCTTCCTCACTCTGTTCGGTCTCCATGCAGAATACAGCATACGGCTGTCCTGCATTTTTATGCTTGGTCAGCATATAACCCAGCGCCATTACCTTGTTTATGAAATGCAGATCCTGCTCTGCCTTCTCATCCTGACTCAGCTGGATGCCTGCCTCCTCCTTACGCCAGTAAGTTCTGCCGGTATTATAGAGATATTTCATAAAAGAGAGGTCTGTTCGCTTGATAATCAGCCGGTACTTCCCACTAGTGTTCAGAGCGTCAATTTCTTTTTGCGTAGCAAAATATTCAGGGGACTGGGGAGCATAGGCGCGAAGGCGAGCCATAAGCGTTTTCATCTCATCGGAGTAGTCAATATCAAAAAACGGCTCCTCTATGGCAAAGTCATACGGCAGAATCTTGTTACTGTATACCATACACGGACAGTCATCCGGCTTCATGCGGCTTATACCCTTCTTGGTTACACAGAATATGCCGTTCTGGAAAAATAGGATATCCTTCTCCGCATCCCAATTCTTGAAGTCAGGCTGAACCGTCTGCAGGTGACTCAGGGACTTGGCCTCCATCTGGGCAGATCGGTACAGACAGTTGGCCAGCTGCTGGCTCCAGTACTTAGGATGAGTCTTAAGATACTCCATCAGATGGCTGGCACACATGCTGCCTATGGCAGACTCATCAATGAGCGTCACCACGTTATCCTGGACGAAGCAGTAGGAGTATCCCTTCTTCTCTGCAGGAGTGGCAATCTTATGGAATCCTGCTGCGCTCAGGAAGGAATACATCTGCTCGTTATTGACATCATACTGCCACCCGGTTCTAGTCTCCTTCCTGGTCCAGAACATGAGGCTGCCGGAGAGTTTAACCAGGTCTGCAAAGAGGCTCCTGGGATTGGGATTCTCCGGACGGCGGAAATGCACAAAGAAATCCTTCGCATCCTTGCACGGCTTACCCTTACGGTCATTGAAGCGCTTCAGTTCAGCAGGCAGCTGGATGATACGCAGATCCAGGTAACGCAGCGCTATCCGGTACATGTTAGCCAGGCCGGTCTCATCAATGTCATACAGAATATACAGCTTCTCGGCAATATGCTCCATATTGGCATGTTCAAACTCACTCAGATCCGCCGTCTCGGAATTGAGCCAGCACACATGATAGTCCATATTGGCACCACGCACGTTAAGCGCGTCACTGGGACCTGAGCAGATAATCAGATGCTTGAACTTGGCCGGTACCTCTATGCCTTCCTCCTCTTCATCACCGCCCTTAGGCTTCTCATCCGGACTACCCGGATAAATACCGTTCTTGGCTCTCTCATAGGCCAGCATGAAGGCGTTATCACCGAATACAAAATTCTCCGGCTTCTGCCCTACATACAGGAACCTGATATCACCCAGCGGCTGGTATATCTTGCCCCAGGTCCCGTAATTGTAGTAGTAGATGGGATAGTTCTCAGTGGCCGATATCTTATAACTCTTACCCTTCTGGTTCTTAGCTGTGATATAGGAGTCCAGCGGCTCCAGATGCAGATCCTTGCAAAGCTCCGGAGTGATCTTGTATCCCAGCATATCCAGCTCCATCTGGCTGAACTCTCCGGACTGCCGGTGCTGCACCGATATCATATCCTGAGCCTTCACCTCCTCCATCTTAGGCTGAGGCTTGGTGCTCACCGTTTTCTCACCCAGCAGATGGGGAGCGAACTTGGCGGCTATCCACTCAATGGCCTGGGCAAATGTCAGGTGTTCCTCACGCTGCACCAGCTGAATGGCCGTATAAGCCTTGGTATCACTGCCGCCCTTATCCTGGATGAACCACACACCCTCCTTCTCAAAAACGGTACAGGAAGGATTACGGTCATCATCACGGATCTTGAAGTTTTTACCTCTGCCGGCAAAGCAGGCCGATGCCTGAGGATAGTAATGAACAATGACAGTCTTACCGCCCTCAGTGGCCATAAAAATATCATCCTTCTTAATCATATACTCCAGTCATCATAATGTTTGCATAATCTATCCTCCAGCTCACGGCTCCATCCATCCACGCTGTTCACTATCCATATCTTATGGAGCATAGCTTCCGGCACCTTCTTTACGTCATCCTTACTCCATACGCCCAGACGGTAACGATCATTGCCGTCCAGAAGTTCCGGCAGTCTCCTGCCACAATAATGGTTGTAGTAGACGTTCTCAAATACATAGCTCTCCGTGCGCATGCCGTATAGAGCATATATCATCAGCAGCCTCTCCCAGTCATACCACTGAGGCAGGTGAGTTGTGTAGTTCACACACGGCAAAAACTCACGGTCCAGTAGTGCCCTGGTCTTGGCCATGTCACGCTTCCAGCCGTTTGTACTGGTTGGATCTCCGCAGAATGACGAAGCATGAGCCTTCAGAACCTGCACATCTGCCAGGTCAAAATCATTCACAGCATACACATCATCAGCTGTGAAAATGAAACCGCTGGTCTGATCTCCAAAACGCTCATACACCTTAAGGAAACAGTTTACATAATCCAGGTGCTGCCGGTAACTGCCGGCACGCTCAGGCACGCGCTTACTCTCCATAAGCACCATCCAGTCATGCCCATCAAATTCCTTAGGCAGATTCTCCCCCACCAGAACTATCTTAAAGTTACTGTGACAGAAATGAGTAACCCACCCTCTGATGGCCAGCTTCAACTCATTACCCTGTGCTCCGTTACCATTGTACGGAATCACCACTATACATAGGTCATCTTTCATTGCTGTGGGAATAATTCGGTCAGAGGAATACTGTCACCTGTCACTCTCTGGATGGTGCTCTGTATCAGCTTCTGGTACAGATGCTGTGGCTTACGATCTCCACGCATCCACATGTATACTGTGGACGGCGCCACCTTGCCCTGACTCATAATCCGCGTCACCATGTCATGCCTGGCATCCTCTGACGCGCCTTCCCAAACTTTTGCTACTGTTCTCATAAGATTATTTAGATATGATAAATTCAAACTCATCACGGCTCACACCGGACTTCTCCAGTGACTCCGAAACTCTATCGATCACCTGCTCAAACGTGACACCCTTCAGCGGTATCAACTCAGACACTTCAGGATCCGTATGCCGGATATATGCAACCCCAAAACGCTCCGGATGCACTCGCATGCTGCGGCCCCATCTGTGACTCTTATGCTTTACTTTCAGTACTGCCATACCACCTGTAATCATCCGGAACCAGCATGACCGGACGGCCCTTGTAAGTGGAGTAGATGTTCACGCCATCCATAGCTGCCATAAGAGCCTCACGGTCATCTGCCGGTAACCGGTATAAGACATTATTTATCCGCTTCCTCCTCATCTTCCTGTACCGGCAAATAGAACAGAGTCTCTGCCCAGAGATCACGGAACTGCTGAGCACTATACTCCGCCAGCTCCCAAGTCTTGTAAGCAAGGCGAGAGCCGAAATGCGCAACCGAGAGCGAGAAGGCGTAAGACGAGTGCAGGCAAGCGAGACCGCAGTACGCACCGTCAGTCGCAGAACCGCCCAAGCGAACCAGGATACTCTTATCCTTATCCTCCTGGCTCATCTTGGCTATCTCTTCCTTGTCATAGAAACGGCCCCATACGTAGTAGCACCAGGTCTCACCGTCCTGAGGATGACGCCATCCGCAGTTAAGCGCCTTGGTGATCACCTCCAGCTTATGCTGTGCCTGCAGGTGCTTAGGCATCTTACTGAGTACGCTCAGAGGTAGGTCATCACCCACCATCTTCACTGCATCCTCATAACTCTGAACAATCTCCGTGATGTGCTCCTCAATGAAGCTAGGATCCATAAGGCGCATCAGTAATTCTCTCTCTTCAGGAGTACCCTTCCTATAGGTCTCCAGGATTCTTTTTTCGTCAATCATATTGGTTTTGTTTAATAGGTTATTTGATAAGTATGAAATTGTAGACAAGCACATACGGATTACCTTCCCAGATACCGGCACCCGACAGTTTATCAATGAGCGCAGCAAAAGCCTGGCATGGTGTATCAAAGCATTTATTATGCTGGCCATTACGCGCCATGAGTCCGGGAATGATATATCCGTCTAGCCATTTCTCAACACCCTCCGACAAAGCATCAGAAGGTGATATATCCTGCAGCCTCTCAATCTTCACTGCAGTAACCTCAATCTGATGAGGCATCAGCTTGGATGCAACATACATTTTATTCACCCATCCGGATATCTGGTTAGTCCTAGTAGCTGGCCAGTAGTTGTATTTCAGATCATCCATAAAACCTGCCTTGGCAGCATCATCCTCCAGATGCAGGAATACGTCTCTATAACTCTGAGCTATGGCCACAATATCGCCTACTTTATACCTTGCAGTTTTCTCAAGGAGTATCTTCCAATCGGTACCGCCTACATTATCATCCTCCCAGAGTTCCTCCAGCGCGGCCTGAGTATCAGAATCATCGATGATACGGCGCGTCATCGTCTTGCGTCCTTCCAGTACGGCCTGAGTAAGGCCGTACACATCACTGAACATTATCTTTTTCATCTTTTTACGTGCTCAAAAACTCTGACAGCTGCCAGACCACTGATGTGATACTGGATATTCTTGTTATAGCGGTCTGCCATGCGTTTCAGTGCTAGTTCATCCATCTTAGGCAGATGGGAATGGCAGGCCCATAATGCGTCACCCTGTGCCTGGCCAAAGTTCATCAGTGGCCGCCACCGGCAGTAACCGGATTCCTCGTTAAACCATCCGGATACCACATATCCGTCCTTAGTATTCTCAACTTGCAGTAACATGATTATTCAGCTGACCATTTCTCGAAAGCATCACACCATGTGAAGCGAATGAAAAGCATATCACCGGAGCCATCTCCCCACCAATCATTGCAATGTGAAATAACTTCGCCAATCCGGTGCTTATCGGCTTTACAGAGTTTCTTGTAGATAGCTCTGAACATTGAGGAAACAACCCTCCCGGAGAAGTGACCGCCATTTTTGGCATCATTGGTGCAATATCCATACATACCGACAGTCTCATAACTGCCGTCATCCTTAAGAAATTCATAATCTCCATCACCCCAACCACCATACTTGATAGTGTCCTTGAGTAACTGACGCTCATCTTCAGTAAGCTCTGAAAGAAGAGATTCAACCTGTTCTACTGTAGCATTCATAAGTTCATATTATTAAGTTCATCAATCACGCCGTAAGCCTTAGCCAGTGCAATGGCCACAACCAGGTTAACCAACACCACAACCAGTAAACCCGGCTTCTCACTCTCAGCGGTAAGCAGAGTAAACACCAGCGCCATACCCAGATAAATTGTAATAACCTTTTTCATACCTCAGAAGCTGTAAGGATTACCATAATTCATTTCTATCTCTCCGTCATCACACGGAGTATCATTTCCCTTCACTTCCTTTTTATGAAGGCTGCAGTATCCATGATCATAATACTTGCAGTGCCAGCAGGATGTAGGCTTAGTAACCAGAGTCAGGATGACGAACATCAGCAGGATGCCGCCAAGCAGAATCAAAGCAATCAGCACGAATAATAATGCTCCCATAATCTTGTTAAATAAGTTAATAATTAGTACTTTTGCCGCCCATTTTCACTCTCGTTTGTGTTCCGTTTGTGAATCGGATGTGCAAATATAAACACTTAGTTTCATATTATGAAACATTTTGTTTCAAAATTTGAAACTAATTTTCAATTATTGTTATATCTATCTGATTATCAGTGGTTAACTTCAAATAAAAAAGTATGGAAGAGAAGGATTTCTATTCGCATCTCATTGAAAACATCCGTAGAATAATGAATGACAGGATGTTAAAGCAAGCAACTATTGCCGAATACATCGGCACTACGCCGTCACAGACTAGCAAAATCCTGAATGGCAGCATCCAAATGTCGATACGTCAACTTTCAAAATTGGCACATGGACTTTCAATGAGTGAAATTGAGATCATTAGTTACCCGGACATCTTAATAAAGAAGTCTGACTCCGAACCGGAACCTGTTGAAGCTATCTTGCAGATTAGGTTGACTCAAGACAAAAAAGACCAGGTTCTAAAACTGGTCTTTGGTGAAAATAACATTGAAATACTAAACAAATGATTGACGTAAAGAAAATTGGAGAGAGAAGGGAACCCATCACAGACAATCTTGCTAAACTAGATTGGGATGCAGTAGTAGGAATCTTGGAGTATTATAGATTATTATCAAGAGAGATGGATGATAAAAAAGGTAAGGGATGGTCAGAAAAGCATCCAGAAGTCATAGCGTCATTGTCTCTCGGAGCTGCCATCAACTATTATGGCGCTGTAAATGCATTAAAAGTACAGGAACTTGATAAAACCATTTCTTTGAAATAGGGATGTCGCTGCGACAAAATTGCGACAAAACGGCTCGAAATGGGCCAAAATTGATTTTGTAAGATATTGGAAAAGAATGATTTATAAAAAGACAAAAACAGAACGCGAATCCTTCCTCCGCAACAAAACGGAGTCAGATGCACTCAGTATCAGTAAGATAGAGCATCGAAAAGCCGTTTCACTGCGACAAAATTGTGACACGTTTCTTTCTGGGGATGATAGTCTCCGGAAAGAAAAAAAAATGTCTTATCAAAATTCCGCGCACGCACGTATTAGGCAGTATTCTCTGCCGCAGTTATCCACTGGAAAGTGTTGGTACATAACTTTTAACGCCTTTGATCCTGAGATAGGGAAGATGAGGCGCAAACG
>Ga0310696_10005362_pt1 | contig 15500 bp, 23 predicted proteins | sample AusTroGonzalo_MG_4_FD_203885 | JGI IMG/M metagenome (GOLD analysis project Ga0310696, IMG submission 203885) | Bovine rumen microbial communities from tropical cattle in Woodstock, Queensland, Australia - Gonzalo_02 (v2) (version 2) | ecosystem: Host-associated > Mammals > Digestive system >...
AATGGGTATCCCCCCAACCCCTTTTCGACTTCCCCTATCTGTTAAAAAATTATTACAACACATTTTGCTGAAACTATCAAATTATATCAATCTCACCTCTGTTATTTAAAATATATTAAACAATAAACCACTAAATAAGTAAAGAAACTTCACAGCCGACTTCACGGACTTCACATACTACAACATAAAAAATTGAAACTAACAAGACTGTGGAAAACTTATCCACACCCTGTGGAAAACTAACCCTAACAAAAACCTACCCTCGCCGTGGGCATGGTGGGGTAGGAAAGACTTTGGCGAGTAATAGATTAATGAATTTTGTGTTATGTACATAAGGTATTACAATCGGAGATACCTAATACAAAAGATACTTAATTAGATTGTGATTTAATTAGCCTCGCCGTGCTAAGTAGTTAGAGGAAAGAGCGATAAGTTTTGTATAACCTATCTAATTTAATTATACCACAAAATATTAAAAACTTATACATTTATTCAAAAGAGGAATAAGTACACCTTTAATTTTTTGATTTTCAAACCTGAGCAAACCTTGCTTGTATGCAGACACACATAATCTCAAATACATATTTTCTCTAGCATTTGTAAAAATAGTCTGTTCGGTATGGTCGGTAAAATCACATACAAATTTACTTGGCGAATTCGGGTCAAACTTAGAACTTACATACAAATAACCGTCGGGTGCGTCCCAAATACCAATATTATAGCCATTTACAATTAACATACCATAATACTTGGCATTACTCGGCTTCTTAGCCAAAAAGTGGTTATTATCACGTAACATTTCATTATCTATAGCATACCTACCATATTCTGTGCCGTCTATCATTTTACCAAATTTACTATTTTTCTTAACGTCTCTATAAGCCTGATTTTTAATATAGTTAACCAATATCATGCCGTCTTTAAAACTTCTAAACTCACTATTATAAGGCAAATCTAAATCAAAATATGCAAAGTAAGGGTTAGTGATACTAAGAGCATTACCTAAAAATATAATCTGACCGTCTCTGAGCCTAAACGTAGTCTCGTAAATATCTAAAATCATAGTCACTTCATTTTTCAAATATTTATACGTACCACATGCGCCGTCTAATAAAAATTCGTCAAATACGATAGTCTTAACTTTAGGAAAAGAAGTAGATTTTAAAATATTCGCAGTGGACAAAGGCACAGCATAACCACACACTTCGCCATTACACATAAACTTAGTAAGCATTTTACTCTTAACCACTTTTAACTCTAAATCTTCAAAATAACCGTTACCTTGCAAATCGTCCCAAAAATTATTCAATGCTGTATCAAGCTCAGTCTTATAACGTCTTAAATAAATAAACTGTTCGCCTGTTTTCAAAAACTTTTTAAGCATAGCAACCTTAGCCCCGAAAGACTTACCAACACCACGTTCACCTATAACAAAAGCAAATAAAAACGGATAAGAGAACAGTTTATCATAATTATAATATATCTTTTCGTCCATAAAATACCATTTCGTCGCCAGAAAACTATTGTAGTTTAACACTAATATCCAGTTAGACCAGCTCTGTGGACAGCTCTTCACCGTGGACGACCCACAGACACTTATTAAACTTTAACAATAGCCTCTAGCGACTTTAAAACTGCCTTCAGCGATATACTCGCTATCGGCTAATTATATTATATCATATATGTTATAATTAAGATAGAACATAACTTGTTTGCACATTGAAAGGTGGTGGTTTTATGCGTGTCTATTGTGTGGCTACACTCGATAACAAAGCTCAGATAGATAATCTTTGTCAGTGTATAAAAATTATAGGTGCAACACCAAATGTATGTATGGGTGACGTAAACGTAGAATATGAAGGCTCTAAAGAAAAGTGTGAACTTTTAATTGAATTATTTGAACATTACACACGTCACGGAATATATACTGAAACTGAAAATCACTAACCCGAAAGCCCCTCTTAAACATGAGGGGTTTTTCACATGTGGAAAACTGATACTAAAATTACTCTTGCATTATTCATTTTTGGGTGCTAATATTAAATTAGAGTAAGTAGAAAGGAGGAAAATTATTTAGGAAATGCGTAAAATCAAAATAACCAAATTACCAAGCAAAGTACATTATATAAAAATTAAATTTACAATATAATTAAAGGAGAATATACAATGAAAAAGAAAGCTATCGAATTAACTACTACTTGGAATAAAAATTTAGACGCAGGTGCTAAAATTGAGGGTGTTTACCTTAAAAAAGAAATCTTTGACGGTAAATATGGTCAAGCAGAAAAATATGTAATCGAAACTGCAGACGGTGAGAAAATGGGTGTTTTCTCTTCTGCCTCACTAGCCAACCAATTTAAAAACATTCCTGAAGGCTCTTATGTGTGGGTAGAATACAAAGGTGAAGAAATCACTAAGAGTGGTAGACCAGTCAAGGTATACGAAGTATCCTATGACGACGAATATCAAGCTTAATTAAAAACGTGGTGCTTATCAAGGGAAATAATATCTTCGCATAAACCTCTTGCCTTGCAGATAAGTTAAATGTCGCTTAGAACAGCCACCGTAAGCCAAGTGGAGGTATAAAATGGCAATTAGATATGATAAAAATTATAATGCAAAAATATATAGGGAAGTTAGAAGCTTTAATCAAAAAGTAAAACGTGCAAAGCAACGTGGTTTTACACACCTACCTGAGTTAAAAACGGTGAGTGAACTAAAATCACGTTATACTTCTAGGAAAGATTTAAATAGGGAACTTAGGCTACTTGCAAAATTTAATGCAGACGAGGGACTAAAAACTATAGAAACCTCAGGTGGTGCTAAAGCTATTAAATGGGAATATGATTATTTAAAGAAAAATATTAAATTTGCAAAAGACTATTATGATAGAGAAATCAGTAAAGCTCGTTTTCTTGACACACCAATGCAAGTCTCTAAAATGGAATATTTAAATAATCTAAAAGCTAAAAGAGACTATCTTGAGTTAGAATTATCTGACCTAAACCAACAACAATTTAATACTTATAAGGCTACTATTAATGAAAGTTTACAAGCTAATTACATGCAATCTGCAAAATATAGGGGTTGGCTTAACGAAGTAGAAACAATTATGCGACACCTCGGGTACGATAATCAAACTATTAATAAGTTTTTCGAGGGTTTTGATAAATTAACACCCCAACAGTTTATAACAATGTATCGTCAAAATAATTTAATTAGTAGAATTTATGAACTTTATATTCCTACAAGGGAAAGTGACGGTGATTTTAAACTATCTACCACTGAAGAGGACGCAAGAGAATTAATTAGTACTGTTATGTTAGAAAAAGACGAAATGATAAGAAAAGCTAAAAAAGCCGAAGAGGAAATGGCAAAAGGCATGGCTCTTGAAGAATTTAATAAAAATATGAAAAGTTTTGAGCCTGAGCCTGATAAATCAGAACGATTTAAACGAAAAAATCTAAGTCAAAAGGAAATACAACAGCTTAAAGAGTTAGGTTGGGACGACTTGATAGAGGACTAATGATAGGTTATACAGCAGATTTCGAGACCACTACGGACGAAAAAGACTGTAGAGTGTGGGCTTGGGCAGTATGTGCTATCGAAGACCCTACAGATTTTCAATATGGAAATGATTTTTCTACATTCATAGAGTTTTGTTCGCACCCTAAGAGAAACTATACTCTTTATTTTCATAACCTAAAATTTGACGGTGCTTTTATAATCTCTTGGTTACTTCACAATGGCTTTGAACATATTACAGATAAAAAGGAACGTAGGGACAATACCTTTACCACTCTTATTACAGATATGGGACAGTTTTATGCAATAGAAATTTATTTTCACGTTAAAAACCACCATACTAATAAAGTACGTATTTTAGATAGTCTTAAGATATTTCCTAACTTTTCTGTGGAACGTGTAGCCGAGGGCTTTGCTTTACCTATATCTAAACTAGAAATCGACTATAAAGCCAAAAGAGAAATCGGGCATGAATTGACGAAACAAGAGGTGGACTATATACGAAATGACGTAGAAATTATGAGCCGTGCTTTAAAAATTATGTTTGAACAGGGACTAAATAAGATGACTATTGCAGGTGACGCATTCAATTCTTATAAGAGCTTTGTCCCTGCTTTCCGTAAACGTTTTCCTATATTACCTCAAGCCGTAGACGAAGACATCAGACTATCATACCGAGGTGGTTTTACTTATCTTAACCCAATTTATAAGGATAAAAAGTTAGGTAAAGGAATTACGATTGACAAGAATTCAATGTACCCTAGTAAAATGGTACAAAAGCCCTTACCGTACGGGCGACCTGTATTTTTTGAGGGTAAATACGAATATGACCCTGCTATGCCATTATTTATACAGTCTTTAACTTGTAAATTTTCTTTACGTAAAGGTAAGATACCAAATATACAGCTCAAAAATAATCTATCATTTTTACCTAACGAATATTTAGTAAATTCAAAAGACGAATTAATTACAGTATCTTTATGTAGCCCTGACTATAAGCTTTTTAGAGAAAACTATAATGTCACTGATATAACCTACCACGGTGGGTGGAAATTTAAACAATGTACAGGAATGTTTGACGATTATATTAATTACTGGACGGAACAAAAAATTAAAGCAGGTAAAGAGGGAAATAAACCAATGCGTCAAATTGCTAAACTTATGTTAAATTCTCTGTATGGACGTTTTGGTTTATCTATTAATGCTCGCCAAAAAGCACCATTCTTAGACGATAAAGGTGTAGTTAGATTTTCTTTATTACCCGAGGAACAGCGAGAGCCTGTATACATTCCAGTCGCTTGCTTTATAACAGCATACGGACGTGAAGATGTTTTGCGCACTTCTATGAAAATTAGGGAATATTCTATAAAAAAGTATGGTAAAGACTGCTATGTTTACTCTGACACTGATAGTATAAAAGCCTTGATTACAAAAGAAGATTTAGAGGAATTAAAAGACGAAATATATTTAGACGATTATGCTTTAGGTGCATGGGCTTTAGAAGAAGAATTTGACCGTTTTCTCGGGGTGAGGCAAAAATGTTACATTACGGAAAGTGACGGCAAGGTTAATGCCACTGTAGCAGGGTTACCAAAATATCTTGCACCTCTTATTACCTTTGATAACTTTAAAAAAGGCTTTTCCACAGAGGGACTAACTCTAAATGAAATGGTAAATTTAGCCTCGAAAAACGGTGCAACCGAAGAGGAACTTAAAAAACTCCACCCGAAACTTACATATAAATACGTTAAGGGTGGGGTAATACTTGCTGATACTGATTTTACCATTAAGTGATTATTTCTTTTTACGTTTACCACCACAAGGCATAGTAAAACTCCTGTTTATAATTTAATTATATCATATTATCTATTTTATCTAACTCTTTTTGCAATATCTTAACAGCCTCAGAGCAGTCTAACGGCTTCCATAATCGAGGGTCAGGGTACATATCGTCATATACTTCTATTTTTGCGCCTAAAATTATTGCCTGCATAGCCGTCCTACCAACTGCGAAAATTTTTTCGTAGGTTGCCATTTTCTTTATTAATTCAGATTGTGGCATATCTGTAAGAATATCACATTCGTCAGGTATACGGTTATTCATTTTAAGCCTACGTCCTGCAAATGCCATTTTCTTAGTTTTATTTTTAATCTTATACTTTTCTATACTTTTAATGTCTACAGATAAAGGTAGTAGTATTACTTTATCAGAAAAGAATTTCATATTTTCATAGGTATGTTGCACACTGGTGACTAATACTAAATCTTTATACTGTTTTAAATAAGCATAGTAGTTAGGGTTACGGTTATTATGAATAAATACTATCGAGTGGTCAGGAATAGGTAAATTTTCCATTCTAACCGTTACCCAATTTCTATCTGTTTTAACGTTTGGTATAATATATTTTACTATATCTTTTGAATAATAATATGCGCCATTATACTTTCCGAAACCTTGCTTGGCTCTTCTTTTCTTATATTCAGGGTGAGTGTGGTCAATTATCATTCTTCACCTCCAATAAAAGTTTCTAGTGCATGTTTTTGTAAAACTCTAATCATATCTTCTACTAACTCACCAGCTATGTCATATAACACATAATCAGCCCATTGAGCTTTCCATACACTACTAACATCTGGTGCTACCCTTAATTTTTCTGGTATATATTCTTCTTCACAGTGTTCTTTAAGAGTATAGACCAGTTCATTCATCAGCTCTCTCTTTATCTTATTCCGTAGTTTCATATCAACCCTTCACGTTTTAAATATCCTAAAGTTGGCTCTTCAATTCTGATACGGTCAATAGTCATACCTTTAAGCCTAATCTCATAATAGTAACCGTTAGGCTCTTTGACTACTCGCCACAATTTCTGACTTGCTAAATAATTCATATTTTACTCCTAAAACGGTATGTTAATCATAACCCTTTCCATATGCTCTAAGTGGTAAGTATCATTTTCTTTATCATACCATAGATATAAATTAGTATATTCGTCCTCTATATAATTTACCTTAATTTTCATTATTTCTTGCCTTTCTTAGTAGTTTTCTTAACCGTCTTTTTAGTGGTTTTCTTTTTACCTTTATTTTCAAGTTTTTCGACTTTTAATTGTAGCTCTCTAATATCTTCTTCGTAGTGCATACATTCCATTTCTACGTCTACTAACCTAATTAAAATTTCTCTTTTAGATACCATTATATTTCCCTTTCTTTAATAAATTCTTCAATTTGGTTTAACCATTCTTGATAAACTTTTGTTAATCTTTTATCTTTTTGTATGGTTACGATTTTAGTTAATATTTCATTACGTCTTAACTCATAATCTCTATGTGCTTTTTCTAATTCGTCCACCCTATTTTTCACGACTAAGTACCTCAATTAATGTCTCTAGCTTTTCGTTTAGTTTATGTAATTCATTAACTATTAACATATCACCGTTCATATTATACCTCTAAATTATCAAATAATTTATTAATTTCTTCACGTTGCTTTTTGATAAATTCACTGTCTTTATTAATCTTGTCAATATCTTTTTGAGCTTGTTTTGCTTGTTCTTTAAAGTAATCTTCCATTATTTATCCTTTCTTATAATTTCGTCTGCCTCAGGTGCTAATTCACTATGAGTAGGCACAGGCTCGATTAATTGTCTATAGAGGTCTGCCATTGTATAGAGAAAACCTATTGTATCTTCTACGTCATTTTTCTCGTAGTAGTATTCCCTCATTAATTTGTCTAAATTTGTTTTATCCATTTTGTCGTCCTTTCTTTTAAATGGTATACCTCTATTATACTCCACAATATCAACATTGTCAATAGTATTTACAAAGATTTTTGGCATGAGTTTTCCACAGGTTTAACAGATAAAAAGAACTACCCTGTAGGTACACTAATAACAGGGTAGTATGGTCATACACAGCTAGAATATTAACTAGCTATATGTATTATACACCTTTTATGCTATAATGTAAATATGGACGATAACACAGTAAAAATCATTGTAGCAATTATCGGACTAATAGGCACTCTTATAGGTGGTTTTTCTACATATTTTGTAACTTCGAAAAAACAGGCAATTCAGGACGCAAAAAGAGAACAAAACCAAAAAGACCAATTCGATAATCTTTTTGCTGAATTAAATTCTGTTAAGAAAAGATTAGACGAACATAACCACTACGCAGAGAAATTTGCAGAGAATGCTAAAGACGTAGCAGTTATGAATGAACGTATAGAACGTATCCAAAAAGATATAGAATATTTAAAATCAGACCACTGTAAGGTCTAGAAAGGGACTATATGAAAAAGTCTAAAAAGTCAGATAAAAAATTACCTATTAAGAAAATAATAGCAGGTATTGTTGCATTTTTAATTGCTATATTTTCAGGTGCAGGTATAGGGATAGTTATTAAACCTACAGAGGGTGGTATTTCTATCGAAACCACTTTTGGTATGCAAATTGCTGAAAAACAAATCCCTGCCGAACTCGAACTCATAGACGGTGAAAAGATTATAGACGAAGATATTGTAACTATCGAAGAAGTAACCTCTAACCAATTAGCAGAATGTAATGAGGGTGAAGAATGTGGACAGGGACGTTTTATTTATGCACCAACAGAAACACCTCAGGCATTTAAAGAATATGTTTATGGTAAGTGTTGGGATACAGACGGTCATTACGGCAGTCAATGTTGGGACTTGGCAGATTTATTTTTCCAAAATTACGCAGGACGTAACTTTTCTACCTGTGGCACAGGTGGTGCAAAAGGCTCTTGGAACTGTAAAGAATACAATGCAGGAAATGAATTTGATTTAATTTATAACCCTGAAGACTTACAGACTGGGGACTGGGTTATTTTCTCTTCGGGTACTTATGGTCATGTCGGTATGGCTATGGGTAGTTATAATAACGGTTATATTTCTCTACTAGGACAAAATCAGGGCGGGTCTGCCTGTGACGGTGGTGGTGCGTCTGCAAACATAATTAATATTTCCCTAAAGACCTTTGTCGGTGCTTTCAGACCTAAATCATATATTAAACCTGACCCTACACCAATTCCTATATCTAATTGCGTTCAGTGGCATGTAGTCAAAGGCGACACCATGAGCAAAATAATGCTAGAGTGTGAGAATACTGTTAAATACGGTGAAGCCATGAATGACTATGCCAAGACGTGGTACAGTCTAGTATATAATAAAGGTAAGTCCGTCTATGACGGGTGGACATCACCTAAAGGTGTAGGGCTTTATGAAAATGACGATATAGAACACAGGATATAATATGGCATTTTATACAGGCTATGTTGTATTGCCGATTGACACATACCTTGCATGGAAAAATGCAGTATCAGGTAATGGTTATGACGCAGACGGCGCACATGGTGACCAGTGCTGGGACTTATGTGCAGAATTTTGGCATAATGTAGGTTTTCCAACTGGTTATCCTCTAACTGGAAATGGCTATGCGTACGGGTGTTGGACACTAAAAAGAAATGAAAATGTATCATATAATGGTACAACCTATTTTGATTTAATTACCTCTTTAAGTGACGTTAAACAGGGTGATGTAGTAGTCTATAATGCTACCAGTGCTAACCCTGCAGGACATATCGGTTTTGCAGACGAAGATTATAACCCCTCTAAAGGTGGATACCTTGCAATTCTAGGACAAAATCAGGGTAGTGGTGGTACGCCACCCCCGACTTCAAACCCTGCAGGTGGTACTACGGCTAACGTTAAAGACTTATATACTGCTACAGATTTCTTAGGTGCTTTTAGATATAAGGAATGGCACACTACTCCACCTACTCCTACACCTGCCCAAAGGTCTAATTTTCCGTGGGTACTTTATGCTAGAAAATTGCGTAATCGGAATAGAATGTGATATAATTAAAGTATGGACGATAATCAAATACTAGAGCTGACAAGTAAAATTGAGGAAACCTTAGGCAAGGAAAATTTTGCCATGATTTCTGATACTATCGGTGAAATCTTGACTGGTAATGCTCAAAACATGAAAACCTTGCAAGATAGGGACGAAAGCATTAAAAAGTTACAAGATAGAAACGAAAAGTTAGTGTCTGCTAATGGTGCTTTACTCCAGAAAGTACCCGTGGAGCGAGCATTCACTAAAGAAAGCTCTGAAGAAAAACCTGCTCCTAAAATTGATTTAAAGTCTGCGTTCGATAAGAATGGCAACTTTATTCATTAATACTAATTTATAATAAAGTCGTAAAATATATCTTTTGCGACATAAGAAAGGACATATAATATGTATCCGTCTAAAGGACTTGAAACTGCATTAAACAAAATGCGTGAAATGTCGGTAGACCAAAACAGTATCTATCACCAATATGTACCTGTAGTAACCGAAAGTACCACTATCGGTGAATTTGGCGCACCTATTTTGGATACTCAAAACCTAAACGTTTTGAATGACTTTGTAGGTCTTCTCAAAAAAGTGGTTTATACTGCAGTTTATAACAAAACCTTTAATAACCCTCTAGTAGAACTTGAAGGCGAAAGAATGCCTTTAGGGAATTTTATAGAAGAGGCATACGTTAACCCAGCGACCCCTTATGGTTTTGACGTAAACGATTTTGCAGGTTTATTGGAAAAGTACGAAGCACAGATCGCAACCGAATACCTTGCTGTAAATTCTGACTTGCAATATAAAGTAACTATTACTAGAGACAAAATTCGTAATGCCTTTACTTCTTGGGATAATCTCGAAAGCTTTATCTCAGGCATGGTTAACTCGCTTTACAATGGCTGTTATATTACCCGTTGGAAACAGATGAAAGGTTTGCCACTTTCAGCATTTAAGGGTGGTAAAGTTAAATACGAAGTTATTACTGACCCTACTAACGAGGCAACTGCTAAAGCTCTTGTACGCAAAATGCGTGCTGATTATAGCAAAATGCAAATTCCTTCTACTAAGTACAATGCTTGGCAAGACGTTAAAGGTAAAGACGCATTTGCTCTTCAGACTTGGACTGACCCACAGGATATTGTGGTGTTAATCTCTGCCGACGTAGAGGCTTTGCTTGACGTAGAAGTGCTTAGCCGAGCCTTCAATATTTCGTCCTCAGAGCTACTCGGAAAAATTTATGTCGTCGATAGCTTTGACCAATATGATAAAGACGGTAAGCTTGCTGTAGACGGGTCTATGATTAAGGCTGTAATTTGTGATAAAGCATGGTTTAAAGTTAAAACTCAAGACTTTGCTATGGACGAATTCTTCAATGCCAATTCACGTTGTTGGACTTATTTCTTAAATGACACAAGAATGGTAAATTACTCACTATTCGCTAACTGTAAAGTCTATACTACCGAAGAGCCTACACCTTCTGGCTCTGATAGCTAATAATATTAATAATGGTGGGGTGAAATTCCCCACCTTTAAGGGAGATTAAATGGCTGTTATAACACCACAAACTGACCTATACTTGCTGAAAGTACCACTGGAAATTGACGAAATGAACCAGTTAACTTTTGCAAATGCTACGGCTCAGTATAATTATTTTAATTCCCTACCCAAACTATCAGTAAATGATTTTACATATCAGAGAAAAGACGGTACTATCCGTTTTCCTGCTCAGTTTGACGATATAATAAATTATAATTATGTTATGTATCGTAATGATAACTATTCTAATAAATGGTTTTATGCTTATATTAAAAACATAGAATACATTAATGACAGTGTTAGTGCAATTACGATTAAAACTGACGTATGGAACACATGGTGTTTCGATTTAACATTTAAACGTACCTTTGTGGAACGTGAACATGTTAATGACGATACGATAGGTGCTAACACTATCTATGAAGGTTTAGAGGTTGGTGAGTATGTAATTAATTCTTCTACTACTCTTAAGCCTGATAAAACTGTAAAAGATAGTGAAAATCATACTATATCATGGATATATCCTATTGTATTTCAAGTAACAGGTCTTACAGGTGTAATTCATGAGGCTGTTAACTATTACAATAGTGAATATAATGGTGTATTTAGTGGTTTATATTATTTTGGTGTATGTAGTATAAGCGAAGCTAGGTTATTAATTCAAGAGTATAATGCAGACCAAAACGGTAATAAAATAGAGGCAATATTCTTAGCACCTAAAGAGTTTTTTCAAGGTGCTATTAAAGTAAGTGGTGGTGGCATTAATATTTATGTCCCTGCCGATAGCTCAAATATTTCATCACTGCTTGATACTACGACTATTACTAGACCTAGTAAAGTTAATGGATATACTCCTAAAAATAATAAACTTTTCTGTTACCCGTTCTCATACCTTTATGTTACAAATAATACAGGTATTGATACAGAATTTAGATACGAAGACTTTAAAAATGCTACACCTAAATTTTATATGGGTGGCGCACTTGGTCAAGGTTGTACTACTAAACTCTGTCCTGTAGACTATAAAGGAAATGATAATACCGAAACTTTTGAATATGGTATAGCAGGTGCTAAATACCCTGTATGTGCATGGGCTACAGATTATTATACTAACTGGTTAACTCAAAATGCTACGAACGTAAGTTTAGGTATGGCAAGTGGTATAATTTCTGCAGGTGCTAATTTCTTATCAGGAAATATTACGGGAACTGCTAATTCCCTGTTAGGTGGTATCGGTGGTGTCATGGCTCAAATGCAGTCTGCTAAAGCACACCCTGACCAAGCTAACGGAAATACTAATTCTAGTGATATTATGATAGGTTGGCATAGATACTTTACTGTAGACTGTATGAGTGTACGGGCTGAGGTAGCCCGTTCTATAGACGAATTCTTTAGTATGTTTGGGTATAAAGTTAATCGTGTTAAAATTCCTAACGTAACAGGTCGAACGAACTGGAATTATGTAAAGACTGTGGGTTGCTATATTGAGGGTGATATTCCACAGGGCGACATGCAAGAAATAAAATCAATGTTTGATAATGGTGTAACATTTTGGCACAACCCTAGTACATTTATGGACTATAGCCAAAATAATGCCATAGTGAGTTAAATATGAATAAGAAAATAAGAAAAGTACCACCAAAAGACGCATTTAGAGACGCAATACTGCTTAATAATCAAACGTATGTAGATTATCTTGAACGTATGAAAAAGATATGTCTATCTATGTTCGAGTGGCAGAACTTGCCAACGTCTTGTAATGCTAGATTTTTGGAAATGTGCCTTTACTATAATGGTCAAGCAACATTATTATATGACGACGATTATGGTTTTATCAATACTATGTGTGCAGACGGTGGGTATATCAATATTTATGGTTTACCTACAGAACTTAACTGTTACTCATATAGATTTAACCAAAGACGTAGTTTATATATGACTGATACTGGCGAAGAACGTGGCAAAGAATGTATCTTAGTAATGAATAATTACGAAAGAGTGCCAACTGCCAGTACTATAGAACTGTTTGCTTATAGGTTAGCAGAGGCTCAGAGGACTGCAGACGTTAACATTAAAGCTCAGAGAACACCTATTTTAATTACCACTGACCAAAAACAATACTTTACATTAAAGAAAATGTACGAAGAGTTTGACGGTAATACACCTGCTATTTTTGCAGATAAAAATGTAATTACACCTGACGCACTCAAGTCTCTTAAAACTGACGCACCATTTATCGTTAATGATATTATGGACTATAAAGTAAAAATATGGGACGAATTCTTAACATTTATGGGATTAAATAATTTAGCTGAGAAAAAAGAGAGACTAATTACGAATGAGGCTAACTCTAATAATGAAGTGGTAAACTTGAATTTACAAGCACTTCTAATTCCACGTAAAGAGGCTTGCCGACAATTTAATGAAAAGTATGGTCTTATGGGTAAAAAAGCTATTGACGTAAAAGTACGCTCTGACCTTTACAATATCATTAAGCAATACGAAAGCATTACCAATGATTACAATAGAGAAAAACGCACTGAAGAGACTATCGAAAGGGGGTTAAATGGCTAAGTATACTATGGAAATACGAGAATTAATTTCTACTTTCGGTGAAGACGAAGTAAAATCATGGTTTGAACAATACGAACTGTCTGATTATCTTACACCTGAAGAAATTAAAGTCATTGAAGATAAAGGAGTATGGAGTAAAGCTCAATTAACACAAAGAATTGTAGACCATTTTTATACTCGAGAAATAGGCACAGACGCAATAGGTCAGTTTATGCTATTTACAAAAGATAAAATGAATGAAATAATGGAAACTTATATACCATTAATTTATTCTGCGTCTATTAAATATGACCCACTCGTAAATGTTAATTATTCTGAGATTTATACAGGTGATAATGATAACATTAGTAATTCACAGTCTAATTCTATAGGCTCAGGTCTTACAGTTAATTCTGATACCCCTCAAGGTCAAATTAATAAGAGTGACATTCTAAAAGGTAAATATGCAAGCTCTACAGGTGCTAATGAGACTGAAAATAACATGCAAGACAGTACTCAGACCAAAGGTACGCAAAATTATACTAAAACTATTAAAGGAAATTCGGGTGTCTCTGCTACGTCACAGAAAATGATAGAGCAATACCGTGACATTATCAGAGCTTTGAATACTGAAATAGTTTATGAGCTAGAGCCATTGTTTATGGGCTTATATTAAGAAAGGAGTATAAATGGCATTAATAAATTTTCAACCTAACCCAAAAATTCCACCTATAGGGTTTTTTGAGCCTATCAGTGTAGACCCTAAGGATATGATGACTGACGTGGAATATCTACTAGGTATTCTCAAAAAGTTAAATCAAATGATTGCTCAGTTAAATAGTAACACAAAGTTTATTGAGGAATATACAGGTAAAATTGAGGAATTAGAAGCTGAAATGCAAGCTCTAAAAGACGAAATGACAGATTTCGAAACTCAAATTAACCTTGACATTTCAAATCGCTTTGTTGAAATTCAAATTGAGCTTCAATCTATGATAGCAACTGCTCTTGTACAAGCCAATGCTTATACGGACGCACTAGGTGCTAGACTAGAGGACGAAATTCGAAATATTTCCTTAGGTCAAATTACGGTTTACGACCCTACGACTGGTGTCTTAAGTCCTCTTCAGACAGTAATTGATAATCTCTACGGTACTACCCGTGAAGAAGCTTTGACTGCAACTGAATATGACGCACTAGACTTAACTGCCACTGCTTATGACGCATACGACTTGACTGCGTTTAACTATGATAAGTATGGCAAGACAATATTAGTCTAATATGATATAATATAGATAGAAAGGATAAATATTATGGCTTCAACTAATAAAACTACACATTATGAACTTAGCCAATTTCTAGGTACGGATAAACCTGCTTGGCTTGGTGATTATAACTCTGATATGCAAAAAATTGATACTGGTATTAATACTGCTCAGACCACTGCAACTGGTGCAGACGGTAAAGCTGACAGTGCTAATACTGCTATTGGTACACTTGCAAATCTTACCACTGACGTGAAAACTGATTTAGTATCTGCTATTAATGAGGTAGACGGGCATGCTGACACTGCTCAGGGTACTGCTTCGTCTGCTCAGACTACGGCTAATAATGCTAACACTGCTGTTACCAATTTATCTAATTACTTTAAAATGACTACTTTTACCACACCTACTGCTAGTATAAGTGCAGGTACAATTCAGACTAATGAAATTAGCTGTGCGTCTAATACAAGTGGTACACTTGGTAAAATCTATGGTCGCTTTTACTTTAAAGCTACTACTAACGGAGATATAACTATTACATTTGCAACTCCACTTAGACCAACTTCTGCTATTACTATTAATGGTGGTGGCTTAGTATGTTGGGGTTATAGTGGACAAGAACCAACAGTCCCGTCAAAAGTAAGTTATGAAATTGCAACGAACGGCACATGTACCATTACTCTTGGTGTTAACAATGGCAATGGTTATAGAATATTCCTATGGAACTCTTTAATTTTCGCAACTGACTTTGGCGATAT
>Ga0310696_10005363_pt1 | contig 15498 bp, 11 predicted proteins | sample AusTroGonzalo_MG_4_FD_203885 | JGI IMG/M metagenome (GOLD analysis project Ga0310696, IMG submission 203885) | Bovine rumen microbial communities from tropical cattle in Woodstock, Queensland, Australia - Gonzalo_02 (v2) (version 2) | ecosystem: Host-associated > Mammals > Digestive system >...
GCAAGGACGGCCATCAACAAGGCCCGCATTGCCCAGGAACAGGCCCGCACAGAACTGTTGAGCAAGGAGAAAGACCTCTATTCAACCATTGAGGGCTATTGGCTCGACGCCATCAGCAACCAGCAGAAGTTCCGCTCGGCAAAAGCCAACGTCGAGAGTGAGCAGGCCTCTTACGACCTGTTGCAGGAACAATTTAACGTGGGTTTGAAGAACATCGTAGAATTGCTGACCGGTAAGGACAAGTTGCTCACCGCCCAGCAGAATAAGTTGCAGTCGAAATATACAACCATCCTCTCGCAACAGCTGTTGAAATTCTATCAGGGAGAGACGCTGAAGATTTAGGGTTAATGGTTAAAGGTTATTGGTTAAAGATTAAAGAAAAAAAGAGATATGAAAAACAAGAAACTATGGATGGGTATTGGAGCCGTAGTGCTCGTGGCCCTCGTCATCTGGCTCATGTCCGGTGGCAAGAAAGAAGCAAAAGTTGAGTTTGAGACCGCCAAGGTGGAGAAGCAGAACATCCAAACCTCGATTACCGCCACAGGAACCATTGAGCCCGTGACTTCGGTGACCGTTGGTACACAGGTGTCGGGTATCGTTGCCAAACTCTATGTAGACTATAATTCAGTGGTGAAGAAGGGTCAGGTTATTGCCGAACTCGACAAGATCAACCTCATCAGCGAGTTGAACCGTGCCAAGGCCGACCTCGCAAGTGCACAGAGCACGCTGAACTACGAAACGGCTAATTATAATAGGTATAAGACGCTGTACGAAAAGGGACTCGTTTCGGCCAACGACTTCGAGAGTGCCCGTCTGAGCTACGACAAGGCTCGCCAGACGGTGGCATCGAGCAAGGAGAGTGTGCAGAAGGCACAGACCAACCTGGGCTATGCCACCATCACCTCCCCTATCGACGGCATCGTACTTTCGAAGGCTGTAGAGGAAGGCCAGACGGTGGCCGCCTCGTTCAATACCCCTGAACTGTTTACCATTGCCCAGGACCTGACGGATATGCGCGTGATAGCCGATATCGACGAGGCAGACATTGGTGGTGTGAAGGAAGGCCAGCGCGTGAGCTTCACAGTAGACGCATTCCCCGATGACAAATTTGACGGAGAAGTCACCCAGGTGCGTCAACAGGCTACGACAGAGAGTAATGTGGTGACATACGAAGTAGTGATTAGTGCTCCCAACAAGGATCTGAAGCTGAAGCCCGGTCTGACAGCCAACGTCACCATCTTCACACTGGAGAAGAACGACGTGCTGGCTGCTCCTGCCAAGGCGCTGCGCTTCATACCCAATGAGGCTTTGCTGACGGAGGGTCAGAAAATTGAGGACGTAGAGGCTCAGAACAAGGTTTGGACGCTGGAGGGCAACACCTTCAAGGCTCATGCTGTAGAGATTGGAACCACAAACGGTGTCACAACGGAAATCGTCAGCGGTATCGGTGAAGGCACAGAAGTACTTGTCGACTTCAAGTTGAGCGGTGGAGAGACAGAAGAGGCTGGTCAGCAAGCCCAGAATCCCTTCATGCCTCGTCCGAGAAATAACAACAGACAGCAGAACGGCGGTGGTGGCCAGGCACCAAGGAGATAAGATGTCTGATGTAAGACGTAAGAAGTAAGAACTATGGACGACAACAGAAAAGTAGTCATAGAACTGCAGAACGTGAAGCGCTACTTCCAGGTGGGCTCTGAGACGGTGAAAGCCCTGAGAGGTGTCTCGTTCAAGATCTACGAGGGCGAGTTTGTCACCATTCAGGGTACATCAGGATCAGGAAAGTCGACCCTGCTCAACCAGTTGGGTTGTCTCGACACGCCAACCAGCGGAGAGTACTTCCTTGACGGCATCAGCGTGCGCACGATGTCGAAAACCAAGCGAGCCCGTCTGCGTAACCGTAAGATTGGCTTTGTATTCCAGAGTTATAACCTGCTACCGAAGACCACTGCCCTGGAAAATGTGGAACTACCGTTGATGTATAACTCGGAAATCTCAGCCTCGGAACGTCGCGAAAAGGCCATCGAGGCTCTGCGGGCCGTAGGACTGGAAGATCGCATGTACCACAAGTCGAACGAGATGTCCGGTGGTCAGATGCAGCGTGTGGCCATTGCCCGTGCGTTGGTGAACAATCCCGCCGTGCTGCTGGCTGACGAGGCAACAGGTAACCTGGACACTCGCACCTCATTCGAGATGCTGGTACTCTTCCAGGAACTATACAAACAGGGACGTACCATTATCTTCGTGACCCATAACCCCGAGATTGCGGAATATGCCTCGCGCAATATCAACCTGCGCGACGGAAAGATTCGAGAAGATACCGTCAATACGAACATCAAGTCGGCAGCCGAAGCACTGGCCAAGCTGCCCGCTCCACAGGATGATTGATAGTTAAGAATTAAGAGTTAAGAATTAAGAAATAAAGAGATGAATATTCTCAATTTATTTAAGGTTAGCCTGAAGGCCGTCGCCAACAACAAGATGCGCTCGTTCCTTTCGATGCTGGGTATCATCATTGGTGTAGCAGCAGTCATCATCATGATGGCCATCGGACAGGGCTCGAAGGAAAGCATCCGCAAGGAGCTGTCGACGATGGGAACGAATCTGTTAACCATCCGCCCTGGTGCCGACATGCGTGGCGGTGTGCGCCAAGATCCTTCGTCAATGCAAACGTTGAAAATGGCTGACTATGAACGCATTATGCGCGAGAAGAAATTTGTCACCAAAGTATCGCCTGAAGTCACAGCATCTGGTCAGGCCATCTACGGAAACAACAATACCAACACCTCGATGTATGGCGAATCGGTTGACTATCTCGACATCAAACAATGGGATGTGGAGGAAGGCGACTGCTTCACCGAGGAGGACATCAAGAAGGCTGCCAAGGTGTGTGTCGTCGGTGCCACCATCGTTAAGGAACTCTTCGGCGAGGGACACGACCCCATCGGCAAGACCATCCGCTTCAAGAGCATTCCCATGCGTATCGTTGGTGTACTGAAGTCGAAAGGATACAATTCGTGGGGTATGGACCAGGACAATGTTGTCATTGCCCCTTACACCACCGTCATGAAACGTATTGCCGCACAGACCTACTTCTCGAGCATCGTATGCTCGGCCATTACAGAAGAGCTGTCGGATGCCGCCATCGAGGAATTGACACAGATTCTGCGCGACAACCACAAGCTGAAGAACGACACTGATGACGACTTCACCATCCGCTCACAGGCAGAGATGATGGAGACCATGTCGACGACGATGGATACCGTTACGCTCATCCTTGTCGTAGCAGCGGCATTCTCGCTACTGGTGGCTGGTATCGGCATCATGAACATCATGCTAGTGTCGGTAACAGAACGTACGAAAGAAATCGGTCTGCGTATGGCCGTAGGAGCCACAGGACCCGTCATCTCACTACAGTTCCTGATAGAATCAGTACTCATTAGCGTCACGGGCGGACTGATAGGCATCCTTGTGGGCTGTTCGGCCAGCGCCTTTCTGGGCTCCTTCGGAATGCCGTCGAGCGTTCCTGCATGGAGCATCTACGTTTCATTCTTCGTGTGTGTGTGCATTGGTGTGCTCTTCGGCTATATACCTGCACAGAAAGCAGCCAACATGGATCCCATTGAGGCCATCCGCCACGAGTAGTGTTGTGAGATCAAGTAGTTTAGAGGGAGATTATAGTTATGATTAAGAAACGACTGAAGGTTTTTCTGCACATCGCGTTCTGGGCATTTATGTTCCTGTCGCCTATGCAGTATATGAGAGGAACGGGTACGTCCATGCTCAACTATATGATGAACTGTATGTCACCCTTGTTGTTGATGGTGATGTTCTATGCCAACTATAAGTGGCTGGCGCCGAGATATTTCGTAGCAGGCAAGCACCGGTATTTCCTACTCATCAATCTGGGGCTGATTATTGTCTTTTCCACAGTATTACACTATTGGATGGACTTCACTAACAGTATCTTCCCCCCCAATTCTGCTAATAATCGCATACCCGATGCGCTTGATGCGTTCCTTTTCGTGGTTCGCGACGTCATCAACTTCATGATTTTTGCTACTGCTGCTACCTGTCTGAAACTCTCCCAACAGTGGATATGGGCAGATGAGGCCATCAAGAATGCTGAAAATGCCAAGGCTCAGGCAGAACTGAGCAATCTGCGTAACCAGATTAATCCTCACTTTCTGCTAAACACGTTGAACAACATCTATGCTCTCACCGCCTTTGATACCCCCAAGGCACAAGAGGCCATTCAGGAGCTGTCAAAAATGCTGCGTCACATCCTGTACGACTATCAACAACCTACTGTCCCCCTCAAAGACGAGACAGAATTCCTGCAAAATTACATCAACCTGATGCGCATCCGACTGCCCAACTCCGTGGAGGTAAACGCCCAGTTCACTATCGCCAATTCAAACATTCAGATAGCACCGATGCTTTTCATCTCGCTCATTGAGAATGCCTTCAAGCACGGAATCAGTCCCACAGAGCCCTCGTACATCCACATTACCATTGAGGCTGACGATCAACAGATTGTGTGCGACATCCAGAACTCGAATCATCCAAAAACAGCTGGCGACAATAGTGGACACGGAATTGGTCTGCAACAGGTACAGCGACGTCTGGACCTCTCGTATGCCAAGAATTATACATGGCAACGAGGTGTCAGCGAAGACGGAAAATCATATTATTCAAGAATTATATTAACAAAAACAAAAAACGATTATAACAATGATTATTAATTGCGCTATTATTGACGACGAGCCCTTAGCAGCAGGCCTGCTCAAGAGCTACGCAGAGAAAACGCCTTTCCTACACCTTGTGGGCTCCTATGGCTCTGCCTTGGAAGCCATGAAGGAATTACGCGATCATCCTGTACAACTATTGTTTCTTGACATCCAGATGCCAGAACTATCGGGTATTGAGTTTGCCAAGATCCTTCCAAAGGATACGAAAATTATTTTCACAACAGCTTTCCAGCAATATGCAATAGAAGGCTACAAGGTTGCAGCTCTCGACTATTTGATGAAACCCATCTCGTATGACGATTTCCTAAAAGCGTCGAATAAAGCACTCGACTGGTTTAGCATTACCCAGCGCCAGCAAGCTACCGCCCAGGATCGTTTTATGTTTGTCAAAAGCGACTACAAACTCATCCGCATTGCGTTGGACGACATTCTCTACATTGAGGGTCTGAAAGACTATGTGCGTATCTATCTGGAAAACGGAACGAAGATTATGAGTTTGATGAATATGAAGAAACTGGAGGACTACTTGCCTCGTCCAGAGTTTCTGCGCACCCATCGCAGCTATATTGTACACATGACGAAAGCTGAGCAAATAGATCGTTTCCGTATCGTTTTCGGCGAGGAGTATATACCTATCTCCGACTCCTACAAGGACGATGTACAACAATTCTTTGACAACCATACATTGGCATAAAATGGAGAAGAAGTATAACGACATCTTACTCAAGAATGTCAGCCTGCTATCGAAACTGACAGAACAGGAAGTAGGCATGATGCCTGCCACAGAGGCTCCCCTGCCCTCTGTAGAACAGGTAAAAGAGATTGTCAGTCTGGTGAAGAACATCATCTTCCCCGACTATTTCAACCAGCGACAACCTGACGAAACGCTACGCTCGTTCAACATTGGCGTACACATGGAAGAGCTGGAACGCCTGCTGACAAAGCAGATTGCTCACGGTCTTCAATTCTGTGAAGACTGTGAAACCATCAAGACCAAGCAACAGGTATATCAAGAAGCAGAGCGTCTGACCTCTGAATTCATCGATGCACTTCCAGAAATCAAGCGCCTGTTGTATACGGATGTGCAGGCCATGTTTGACAATGACCCTGCTGCACGCAACTATGGGGAGGTCATCTTCTGTTACCCAGTGGTGAACACCATGACGCACTACCGCATAGCCCATAAACTGCATGAGCTGAACGTGCCCGTCATTCCACGTATCATCACCGAACAGGCTCACTCAAAGACTGGTATTGACATTCACCCCGGTGCCCAGATCGGCGAATATTTCGCTATCGACCATGGTACTGGTGTGGTGATTGGCGAGACGAGTATCATAGGAAACCATGTGACACTCTATCAGGGTGTCACCTTAGGTGCAAAGAGTTTCAAATACGACGAGAACGGCAATATGCTAAACGTTCCTCGCCATCCTATACTCGAAGACTACGTAACGGTCTACTCCAATGCCTCGATTCTCGGACGTATCACCATTGGCCATCACTCCACCATTGGTGGTAACATCTGGCTGACTCACAGCGTACCTCCCAATTCACGTATTCTCCAGTCAAAGGCCGTCGATGTATCTTACGAAGGAGGATTGGGTATTTAAAAGAAATAATGATAAGTAAAGAATGGGAAAAAAGAGACTTCCTTAATTGGAAGCCTCTTTCTTTTTCTTGAGAGCCTTGGCAAATTCACCAGTTGCATAGAAGCCTTTTCCGCGTATCATCGTACTGTCTGATTCAGCATTAGCACCACGAGTGGAAGCGTAGTAGCCATCGTAGTATCTGCCCCAGTTGAAATTGCCGTCATAATACAACTCGAAGTGAATGTCACGGTTGGTTCCGTCGTCCATATAGCCTTCAAAATAGTCATCATAGAGATCGTAATCGTAGATATACACTGGGCAGCTGTAGCTGTCGGCATAAATAATGCAGATTTCGCCATTATAGACTTCCCAGTCAAACTCCGAGTAATACTCACCACTATAAGGGTCGTTGATGTTGTAGTCCACTTCATATCCTACACCACCATAGGAACCTCTGCGTTCGAAGTACATCGTGGTACGATAATTATTGCCCGACCACCCCCAACGGTCCCGATAATAAGTGTCAATATAACCTGTCCACGTTCCTTCAAGGGTACGGGCACGATAAGTATCACTGTCTTCACAACTGGAAAATGACATCATTGCTATGACTGCCATTGTCAGATAAGTATAAATCTTCTTCATAATCTTTACTGTTTATAGGGTTCAACTTTTGTTCTTTTCTCGATGCAAAGTTAGACATATCATACCGCTTTTACAAGTAGTTTTTCCTATTTTGCCATAGGGTTTTTCCTATTTTTAACGAAAAATACCCTCTAACGTGAAAATTTTTGAAGAAAAGCATTGTCAATTCAGATAAAATTCTTAACTTTACAACGTCAAACCTAACTAATTTATAAGAAATAACGATTTCTTTTCCATTATTAATACTATCATTAGAAAACATGAAGCGGCACGATTGTGAAATCCTGCCGCTTTCTCATTTTATCATCTCAACTATTTCCCTCTTGAGCTTTTTTTCCAAATTCCGGATCGATTTTCAGGAACCAGGTAACGAGGTATGTCAAAGAACATGCTGCTACCACGATGAGGAAGAAGTTTTGATAGCCTACAGCCTCTTGCAAGGCACCCGCAAAAAGACCAGGTATCATCATCGACAAAGCCATGAAAGCGGTACATAAGGCATAGTGCGATGTTTTGTGCTCACCCTGACTATAATAAATAAGGTAAAGCATATAGGCTGAAAAACCAAAACCATATCCAAACTGCTCAATGAAAACACAAATATTGACAATAAGCAGACTACTCGGCAAAACATACGACAGGTAGACATAGACCAAGTCGGGCAATGTAATGGCCAGCACCATAGGCCACAACCATCGTTTCAATCCGTCGCGGCTGGCGGCAATACCTCCGAGGATTCCTCCCAACGTTAGTCCGACAACACCTACCGTCCCTTGCACCAAGCCATATTCGCCATCACTCAATCCCAAACCGCCATTATGGCCGGCGTCCACCAGGAAGAGGGCGCTAACCTTGGCCAACAAACCTTCTGGCATACGATAGAACAGCATGAAACAAATGCCGGCCCATACTTGTGGCTTTTGGAAGAATGTGATGAGCGTCTGCTTAAACTCATTCAGTATGCCACTGACCGTTTTTTGCATCTTCTCCTGATCCTCAGAAGGTTTGGGTAGTGCCCAGCTATGATAGAGCCAGAGAGCAATAAAGAGGCCTGCCATCAGGTAGAACACCAGACTCCACGAATAGCGGATATTTCGGGTCATCACCTGTAAGGCACCCGCCAACCCTACCAACAAACCAGAGGAGAAGATGGTAGCAATGCGGTAGAACGTAGAGCGAATGCCTACGAAATAGGCCTGTTCGTGTTGGTCAAGTCCCAGCATATAAAAGCCATCCGCAGCAATGTCATGGGTAGCACTGGAAAAAGCCATCAACCAGAAGAAGCACAAAGACCCCTGCAGCCACCAAGGCCCCGGAATCGTGAAGGCCACACCGGCTAATGCTGCGCCTATCAGGAGTTGCATGGTGATAATCCACCAACGCTTGGTTCGAAGCATGTCAATAAAAGGACTCCACAAGGGCTTAATCACCCATGGCAGATAGAGCCACGAGGTATACAGGGTGATATCGGCATTCGACAGGCCAAGTCGCTTGTACATAATGAGCGAAATAGTCATCACCGCCACATAGGGAACACCCTCGGCGAAATAGAGTGTGGGGACCCACGTCCACGGATTCCTTTTCAAAAAGCTGTGAGATTTATACATATCATTAATATATTCGTTTAATTTCTGCATGACGATAGTAATGCAACAATATTTGTTCATAGGTATAGCCCTGTTGACCCATCACGGCAGCACCAATCTGACAGAGCCCCACCCCATGTCCCCAGCCTTTACCGTGCAGGCGGAAACCTTTCTCCGTCTTCTCCACATCAAAAGCAGAACTATATAGATGGCTCTCGCTAAGGGCACGACGGATCTCGAGTTCCTTACCAATCGTGAAAGATTTCTTTGTACCCACTATTTTTAGTTTCCAAATACGTCCGCTCTTGCCTCGCTCCAAGGGAATGAGGTCGGTAATCGTGCCGAAGTCATCTTTCAGCTTCTCACGGATGAGATCGGAAATCTCGTCAACGGTGTATTCCACCGTCCAGCGATAGAAGTCGTTGGTTTCCAGATCGTAGTCGTTGAGTACCTGCGCGAGCACCTCTTTGTCGTTGGTGTTGCAGAAGGGATCTTCTACACTAACCAAATAAGGTTTTGGGGTATCTTCCCAACAATACTGGAACTCCTCCGTAACACCGCCACAACACTTCGAGAAACGGGCATCACAGATTGCATCGTCATAACAGAGAATCTGTCCACGAGTAGCTCTCAGCGCCTGTTCAACATTCTTGCTGGTCTGTCTGGTAATACCTTGATAGCGTTGGCAGTGGTCGTCAGCACAGACATCAAAGATAGTATGGTCTTCCCGGTCGTACCAGCGAATCAGCTCGTCTTCTTTCTTGATAAAGGAGAAGAAATCGTTCTTCTGCTCTTGGTTGTCCTTTCTGCGATGCATCTGGGCCAGAAGCCACGAACGACTGATGACCGCATGAGCCTTCAACAGTTCCAGACCTGCCGTTGCCTTCATCTCGCTGGAAATTACCGAAGCCAGATATTTCTCCACTGGCAACTCGTTGATAGCCGTTATTTGATCCGACTCAACCACCAGTCGTAATGTCCCTAAGAAGGTCTGCGTCTCTTTGCGTTCCCAATGGAAATTAACACCAATCGTCACATCAAACAGCGAAAACGAGGCATCGGAACTGGAAGGGGTAAAAATTAATTCTCGATACTGATTGCCATTCCACAGAATACCTCCTTCAGAGAATTCCACCGTCTGGTTTCCTTCGATGGTTTCACCCTTAGCGGTATAGGGAGCATTCAGCGAAAATTCTATTTTCTGGCCACTGACAATACCCACGGTAACGTTTGGCTGCTCCTTCATCTTCGGACTGTCAACCTTAAACTTGAGGGTCTTGACGCGTTCTACCACCTGTTGCATCTGGTCAGGTGTCAACGACAACTCGTGATAGATGTCGAGGATGAGTTCCGGCGTTACCCGACGGAAGTCCTGTTCACGTGGTGTGATAATAAGACCACCCATATCAACAGCCCCTGGGCTAATGATATACTGTGAATCGCCTGTCGCTGTATAACAGTCAGGACGGTGCTTTCTACGAGGCAGAACCACGCTAAGCACGACATCGCCCGACCGCCACATGATGATATTCATCATGGGCTCCGTCTGGTCTTCAGCAGGAGGCAGACAATCATACAGTCTGCGGAACAATCGCTCTCCCACGTTCTGACTATGACTGCGAATGACAAAAGCAGCAGCAGGATAGTCAGGCACCAGCCAGACGCCATTATCTTCATCATCCTTGACAACCTCCATCAAATTACGACTCAATCGTTGCCAAGCCTGTTGCAAGGGTAAATAACCGGTTCCAACAGTTTGCAGATGAGCATGATCAGGGGCCGAAGCGCCACAATGCGGACCATTATACAATATAGTAAGATCCGAATTACGTTCAGCCAACCTTAACATCTCGTCATACATAGACAGAATACGCTGGGGCTGATGCTTTACCGTAGGCAGCGTAAAGTGAACAGGCAGAATAGGGAACGGATTAACCAACAATTCATACTTTCCGTCAATCACCCGATGCATCTGCTCCTGCGGACGATTCTTGGAACACAGGAAACAAGGGCGCTCAGTAATCGACTTGGCGTCGATCTTGGCACCCGTGGAACCAATGCGCGCAGGATTCCATTGAGCCTGAAGCGTAATGGTATCAGTAACCAGTTCACGCATCTCAACATGCTGAAGGTCACGATAGCGCTGACGTACATCAGTCCATGTCTGCAACTGACGATGGAAGAAACGCAAGATGGGAGATTCTATCAACGAGTCACCCCTCCCCTGCTGCGCCTGTTGGCGAGCCTTCAACTCCATCGTACGCAGACGATCTTTGTACAAATTGTTGGCATTGACCTTATCAACAGAAAGGGCTGCATCAGAATTGCCCCCCCAACGACGGCAGAGGTATAGTTCTGTAAAGATGCGGCCAATGCGATAATGACGCGAGAACTGAAGTCCCAAGGCATAATCTTCACCATACGATGTATTGGGGAAACCTATGCTACGTAGCAATGGGGTGAAAAAAGCACGCGGAGCACCCAGTCCATTGATGCGCAAGGCGTTGTTGGGTCCATTCTCGTCCGTCCATTCTTGATGGGCAATAAGTCCTGGTGGCAAGGTGTTCAACTCAAAGTCACACATGCGATAGGAGCCTATCACCATCGCAGCTTTCTGCTTGTAGAAAGCATCCACAATGGTCTGTAATGTTTTGGGAGATGAATAGAGGTCGTCGCTGTCCAACTGAATGGCAAAGCGTCCGCAATAGTCACTATATATGGCCTCGTTCCAACACCCGCCAATGCCAAGGTCTCTGCGCTCTGGCACAATGACGTATAGTTTGTTGTCATAGTTTGACAACATACCGGACAGGATATCCGAGGTTCCGTCCGTCGAGTGATTATCCACCACTATCACATTATATTTAAACGACGTCTTCTGAGATAGGGCACTCTTAACAGCATCCTCAATAGTCCTCGCACGATTGAAGACGGGAATGATAACGGATGCCTCGAACTCGAAATCCTGTTCTTCGAAATCCAACTCCTGATATTGGGTGGTATCCACCAGAGCTCCCACTTCACGCAGATGGGCCGTACAGGCCTGTTCCATCTCAATCTGAACCTCACGATTGGCAGGGTTCACATAGTCGAACTGTTTTTCGCCAGAAGCACGCAGGTCTCCTTCTTCCTCAGTATACAGGAACTCATTCAGGTGAAACAACACTCCCTCACGACTCAAGAACAAACGGAAATCATAAAAACCAGCATAGCGATAGTCGGCATCACGATCACTCGTAGCATACTTATGAAGCAGCGATGTACGGATCAGCAACAACGATCCGAAATCGAAATCATCGCGAAGCGAACCTTCCTGATAGTCTATCACAGCATGACGCTCCACCAGGCCATTTTTTACCTCATACCGATCCGCATACACCATCGCAGCACCCATATCATTGGCTACAGCCATCATGCGCTCCAAGGCTCCTGCACCAAGCGTGACAGCCACTGGTTTGAGTTGCAGCAACACATAGTCGGCAGTGGCAATCTCAGCCACATGCATCAGGAAACTACTGCTTTGTAAGGGAATATCTTGAAGAAAGTAGATGCCTCTCACTGACGTACTCTTCTCTAACGCCGTGACTAAAGCACCCGTTATCTGTTCGTCAGGACAAGCCAAAAAGCAATCTGTTTTTTGTATCATTTTACTGTTTTTGCTGATTTTAGTTGCAAAGATACAAAAAAGTTTAGAGTTTAGAGTTTAAAGTTTAGAGAATTTTTGTCTGCGACAGCAAATTTTTCACTTTTCACTTTATTTTGTACCTTTCACCCTTGGTGAAGGCAAGCTGCATCTCGGAAATACAAAGAAAAACGAGCTTTTCTTTGGTATTTCGCTCGATTTGCACTACCTTTGCACCCATGATTCCACAAAAGAAAAGACTTTTGGGACTGACTCCGACAGAGCTGAAGGCTGTTGTCGGTAGTTTGGATATGCCTGCTTTTACAGCCAGGCAGATTGCTCAGTGGCTCTACGAAAAGCACGTGAGCAGCATTGACGAGATGACAAACATCTCGAAACAGAACCGCGAGCGACTAAATGCAGAATATGAAGTGGGCAGTTTGGCACCTATCGATTGTCAACGTTCAAAGGACGGTACCATCAAATACCTATTCCCAGTATGTTGCGACCCAACCCCAACACACGCTGAGCATTTCGTCGAAACCGTATTCATCCCAGACAAGGACCGCGCCACGTTGTGCGTATCGTGTCAGGTGGGCTGCAAGATGAATTGTCTGTTCTGCCAGACAGGCAAACAGGGATGGCAAGGCGACTTGACTGCTGCTGACATTCTGAATCAGATATATGCACTCCCCGAAGTGGAACGTCTGACCAATATTGTCTTTATGGGACAAGGCGAGCCCATGGACAACCTGGATGCGGTATTGAAGGTCTGTGAAATCATGACTGCCGACTGGGGTTGGAAATGGAGTCCTAAGCGAATTACGGTAAGTTCGGTAGGCGTAAAAAACAAACTGAAGCGATTCCTCGACGAGAGTGAATGCCACGTAGCAATCTCCATGCATTCGCCTCTACACGAGCAACGCTTACAGCTGATGCCTGCCGAGAAAGCCATGCCGCTCCAAGAGACCATCGCCCTACTAAAACAATACGACTTCACACACCAGCGACGTTGTTCATTCGAATACATCTGTTTCGGAGGTCTGAACGACTCACCGATGTATGGTAGAGAGATTGTCAAGCTATTGGAAGGACTGGAGTGTCGTGTCAACCTGATACGTTTCCACGAAATACCGAATGTCGACTTACCTGGCTCTGACGAGACTCGCATGGAAGCCCTGCGCGACTATCTTACCCACCACGGCATTACCACTACCATCCGTGCCTCACGCGGACAAGACATCTTTGCCGCCTGCGGATTGCTCTCGACAGCCAAGCAACAAGGACATCGAAATAACGACATATCGAAATAACGACAAGATAATATGGAACAAGAAAGAAAAATTCGCGTGGCTATCACGCAAGGAGATACCAACGGTGTCGGTTACGAAGTGATATTCAAGGCTTTTGCAGATCCTGCCATTTTCGAACTTTGCACACCCATCATCTATGGTTCGCCCAAAATTGCCGCCTACCATAAGAAAGCGCTTAATCTGGAAACCAACTTCACCATCATCAACAAAGCCGAAGAAGCCCGTGACGGCAGACTGAACCTGTTGTCCTGTTTTGATGACGAAGTAAAAGTTGAGCTAGGACAACCATCTAAGGAGGCCGGCGATGCTGCTCTCAGGGCTCTTGACCGAGCCATGACCGATTTCCGTGCCGGTCTTTACGATGTGCTGGTAACAGCACCCATCAATAAGGCCACTATCCAAAGTCCGGGATTCCAGTTCCCCGGACATACGGAATACATCGAGACCAGTGTGGGTAATGGGCAGAAGGCATTGATGATATTAATGAACGAAACCTTACGTGTAGCGTTAGTCACTACACACCTGGCTATCAAGGACATATCACGCGCCATCACCAAAGAAAGCATCATCGAAAAAACCACTATTTTCCACACGACGCTGAAGCGCGACTTCCGCATCTCCAATCCACGTATCGCAGTATTAGCTCTTAATCCGCATGCTGGCGACGACGGGCTGTTGGGCTCAGAAGAAAAGGAAATAATCTCGCCTGCTATCGAGGAATTGGCAGGAAAGGGCATCCAGGCATTTGGTCCCTACCCTGCCGACGGATTCTTCGGCAACGGCACCTACTATCATTTCGACGGTGTGCTGGCTATGTATCACGACCAGGGACTGGCACCCTTTAAAACCATCGCTCTGGAAAGTGGAGTAAACTTTACGGCGGGACTCCCGATCATACGGACATCCCCCGATCATGGTACTGCATTCGACATTGCCGGACAAGGCAAGGCTGATGAGAATTCCATGCGTCAGGCCATCTATACGGCTATTGACATTTTCCGCAACCGTCAGAACTACGACGAACCGCTCAAGAACCCGCTGCCGAAACTCTTCCACGAGAAGCGTGAAGACGGTGACAAGGCGCGTTTTGCAGTACGTCCGAAAGACCAATTCCACAAGGACAAAGACGAAGAGAAAAGCGAATCATAGCATGAAATGACAGCAAATAGTTAAATTTCTGCCAAAGTGTGCCATTATGTCAGATTTTCTTTGTACCTTTGCGGCCAAATTGGCTAAAATTGGCTGAATGAAGACTACCGAACTTCAGAACATCAAACAGCGTTATAACATCGTAGGAAACTGCGAAGCTCTGAATAACGCATTGGACGTCGCTCTCAAGGTGTCGCCCATTGATTTGAGTGTGCTGATTATCGGTGAGAGCGGTGTCGGTAAAGACATTCTTCCTCGCATCATTCACGACAATTCACCACGAAGACGCGAGAAGTATTTCGCCATCAACTGCGGAGCCATTCCTGAAGGCACCATCGACTCAGAACTGTTTGGACACGTAAAGGGTTCGTTCACAGGAGCCATCAACGACTCGCAAGGCTATTTTGGAGTTGCTAATAAAGGTACCCTGTTCCTCGACGAGGTTGGCGAACTGCCTATGGCCACCCAAGCACGTTTGCTCCGTGTATTGGAGAATGGCGAGTATATCCCTGTGGGTGGTACAGAGATTCGGAAAACCGACGTACGCATTGTAGCTGCAACAAACGTCAACATCCAGAAAGCCATCAGCGAGGGACGCTTCCGTGAGGACCTCTACTATCGTCTCAATCAAGTACAGATTCAGATACCGGCTCTCCGTGATCGTGGGGAGGATATCGTGCTTCTGTTCCGACTCTTTGCTCTGCAAATGGCAGAGAAATACCGCATGGACAAAGTGGTTCTGACAGACGAGGCCAAACAGATGCTGATGCGCTACAAATGGCCAGGCAACATCCGACAGCTGAAGAGCATCACGGAACAGCTCTCCATCCTCAGCACAGAACG
>Ga0310696_10005365_pt1 | contig 15497 bp, 9 predicted proteins | sample AusTroGonzalo_MG_4_FD_203885 | JGI IMG/M metagenome (GOLD analysis project Ga0310696, IMG submission 203885) | Bovine rumen microbial communities from tropical cattle in Woodstock, Queensland, Australia - Gonzalo_02 (v2) (version 2) | ecosystem: Host-associated > Mammals > Digestive system >...
GAGGGGTACGTACATCCAGCAGCTGCGCCGTTCCGTCGGAAGCCAGCCGTTTCTGGAATTCCTCTACCGAAAGGTCTTGGTAGCCTTTGCAGGCAAACAGGCCCAGCAGGGAAAAGAGAGCCATAAGGGTAATCTTTTTCATGGTTATTGGATGTTGAAACTTTCTTTGAAGGGTCCGTCGTGGCCGTAGGCGGGCCAGCCCGGATTCTGGAATTTGCAGAAATCCGTCCAGGCGTCCAGCATACGGGAGCTGAGGGCATAATCGGCCTCCGTGAAGGGACGCCAGCTGCGGTTCAGCGTGCCGAAGATGTACCACAGTTCGGCGGAGTGGAAGGCTCCCTTGGCCGATGCGGGATGCTCCTCGTCAGTAGGAAGCTCGCGCAGGAACTCATACTCAAATACAGTGCAGCCCAGGGAGTCGCGCAGGGCGCAGAATTCATCGACCGATGCGCCGCCCAGACCTTCGTAATCGTCTTTGTTATAGCCGATCATGATGGGTACCTGGGCGATGGAACCGTCAAAGAACGCCTCCTCAAAGCTGCCGGTGACCACTTTTCCGTCCGGATGCGGCAGGAACCAGCCCTTCACGGCACGGATTTGGTCCGTGGTGGCAGCACGCATGGCGGCCAGGTCCGTGAGGCCGGCCTCGTCCATGGCGGCCTTTCCCATGGCGTCAAACTGCTCCTGCGAGCCGTCTGGGTTTAGCCCGCGTGTAGAAAGCCCGCCGCCGCTCTGGATGATGGCTCCGGCCATGAGGTCCCGGGACAGGGGAGAGACCAGCAGGGTCTTCACGCTCATGGCGCCGGCGCTCTGGCCAAAGATGGTGATCTTGGAAGGGTCTCCGCCAAAGGCGGCGATGTTGTCGCAAACCCACTTTAACGCGGCCGCCTGGTCCATGGTGCCGTAATTGCCGCTCTGGCCTTGTTCGGCCGTGAGTTCGGGGTGGCTCAAAAAGCCGAAGGCCCCCATGCGGTAGTTGATGGTAACCAGGATGACGCCCCTTTCTGCCCATTTATCTCCGTCCATGGTCACTTCATAACCATAGCCGTTCATGTAGGCGCCGCCGTGGATCCACAGGGCCACGGGCAGGCGGGCATCCTTGCCCAGCGTCTTGGCCGGAGCCCAGATGTTGAGGTACAGGCAGTCCTCATTCTCTTCCGGCGTGCCCTGCCAGTAGAACTCGTCGCCATAGAAGGTGCCGGGCTTGTTGCCGGGCTGGGGCTCGATGGGGCCGAAGGTGTCGCAGACCTTCACGCCTTCCCATGCCGCCACGGGCTGCGGGGCCTTCCAGCGGAACTCGCCCACGGGCGGGGCAGCGTAGGGAATGCCCTTGAAGACCACCACGCCGGAGGTTTCGCCGGGAACACCCTGGAGCTGGCCTCCATCGACGGAAACCACATTGTTCTGCTGGGCGCAGGAGGCTGCCAGCAGCAGGAGGGGAAGAATCAATCGCTTCATTTCACGTATTTTTGGGTTCTTTTATCAGAGATGACACCGGACCAGTCAAGGCCGAATCCGAAGTCCCAGGCATGGCCGTCGGCATCCACCAGGGGCGTCATGTCGTGAGGAACGTCCTCACACTGCTCTTCCACCGTGCGCATGTCTGCCGGCATCTGCATGGGCAGCAGGGCCGAGGGTTCCGCCGCGCCGCTCACAAGGTCCAGCACGGCCTGGTTCTGGACGCCGAAGGTAATCAGGAGGGCATCGGCATAGGGCTCCATTTCCGAGAGCACCACCGGGCGCGAGACATTCACCACTACCACCACAGGCTTGTCGCCCATCTTCTTCCGGGTGTCAATGACCAGATCCAGGTCGCTCTCGTTGAGGGTCTTGACGCTCTTCCCTTTGTAGGAACGGTTGGTGAAAAGCTCCTTGGGATCTCCGCCGGCGATGGAGGTGGCACGGGCGAATTCGGCCTTGTAGGGGCGGTATTGCAGGCTGATGGGAACGTAGCCGTTGCCGCCTTTGTTGCGGTCATTGACATCGTAACCGCTGCCGGGCTGGGGCTCTTTGACCAGCACCAGGGCGAAATCGGCCTCTTCGGGGGTCTCGGCCCAATCGTAGTATTTCTCCACCAGGGCGCGGTCGATGGGGTAGTCCCAATGGGCCTCAGGTCCCATGGACAGGCCGAACATGCCGGGAGTCTGGGGGTAGAAACGCTGAGGGACAAATACCTTGGGTTTTCCGGCCTTGGGTAGTACGCCGCCGTGGTTCTTGGCCAGGACCACGGACTTGAGCTGGGCCTCATATCCGGCCTTCATGAACTCCGGATTGCCGACCACTTCCGTAGCGGTGGCGGGGTCCGTGTAGGGATTCTCGAACAGGCCGGTGCGGAAGGAATTGAGCAGCAGGCGCACGGCCGATGCCTCAAAGCGGGCCCGGGCGCTTTCCTCGCCGAACTCCTTTACCCACATCTGGTAGGCCTTGAGCACGGGACCCTTGTCATTGTTGCCGCCGAACTGGTCCACGCCGGCTTTCAGAACCTCATAATGGCGTTCAGCCACCGAAAGGCCTTCTACGCCCCAGCACTTGCCGTCAAAACTCTCGATGGCTTTGTTGTCGTAGGTGATGTTCCAGTCCGTGCAAACCACGCCGTCGTAGGCGTATTTGTTGCGGAGGAGGTCCGTTATGATGTATTTGCTGTAACTGTTGCCTACGTTGTCGCCGGACGGGTCTATTCCGTAGGAAATGGTGTAATAGGGCATGACGGCGCTGGCTTTTCCTGTGCCGCCCTCCAGTTTGAAGGCCCCTTCCGTAAAGGCTTTCAGGTGGTCTTCGAAGTGGTTGCCGGGATACACCGCATACTTGCCGTAATTGAAGTGGGCGTCACGGCCGCCTTCCTCGGGGCCGCCGGAGGGCCAGTGCTTGACCATGGCGTTCACGCTCTGCAGGCCCCATCCGCCGTTGTCGGAGGTCTGGAAACCATCCACATAGGCGCGGGCCATGTCCGTATCCAGGGCCGGATCCTCGCCGAAAGTGCCGTTGAAACGGCCCCAGCGGGGTTCCGTAGCCAGATCAATCTGCGGACTCAGGGCAGTGGCTATACCCAGGGCCCTGTATTCCTGCGAAGCGATGGTGCCAAACTCCTTTACCAGCGAAGGGTCGAAGGTGGCGGCCAGCCCAAGGGGCGTGGGCCACAGGGAGATTTGTCCGCCGGCTCCCATGTTGAACTCGGCGGTAGCGGCCGTCTCATTGCGGGGATCCGAGGAATTGTTGGCCGGAATTCCCTGCCCGAAACCTTCCACGTAAGCCTGTACCTCATTGTTCCAGCGGGCGGCCACCTCGGGGCTCTCCACGGAGGTGACCAGGACCGCGCGGAGGTTGTCCTCTTTCAGGAACTGCATCTGCTGGTCCGTCATGTCCCACGACTTGTGATTGGTTTTGCCGGAATAGGTAGCCTTCCCGAAGCCGTAGGCCGATCCTGGAATGGCCTGGTGGCTGCTGTAGAGCATCAGGCCGGCAATCTGTTCTATGCTCAGACGTTGGGCCAGGTCCTTTGCTCGCTCTTCGGCCGGCAGCCGCCAGTCCTCGTAGGGATCGATGCTGCCGTTGCGGTTGAGGTCCTTGAAAGCGAAGCCGCCGTCATACAGGATAACGGCCGAAGTGTATCCCAGCGTGGGACCGCCGTTCTGGGTGATGTAAAGATAGCCGTCGCCGTCGTGAAGTTCCCATTTGGGGCCACAGGCAGAGGCCAGGATCAGAAGCAGGGGAAGGATGTGCAGTTTTTTCATGTCCGATTTTTCTTTATGTGGCTCAATTTACGACAAAAAAACCACAAGTCCAAAGTTTGGAACTTGTGGGTAAACATTTGAACAAAGGCCTCCTTTAAGGTTTGTAAATAGTGAAGCGCCAGGTAAGGCCGATGTCCAGGTTGTGGAGGTCGTCGTGGTTGTCCCGGAAGAAGGCCAGGTGAAGGCGCAGGCGGTCGTTGCCCAGCGGGAAATACTCCACGCCCGCACCGCCGTACAGGTAGTTGTTGCCGGCGGGGAGGACGAGGTCGTAGGACACACCGTTGACATCTACGTTGGCGGCGCTGTTGCGCTCATAGCCCACCTTGGTGCAAAGGTTCCATTTGCCCAGCGTGAGGATGGCCTTCCCGATGATGGACCAGTCCGAGAAGAACCAGTTGGCCTGGTGTACGGAGTGCCGGTTGATGAAATCGACATCCACCACCAGCGGTCCCATCAGGAACTTGTTTCCCAGAACCTCATAATTCATCCACCGGCCCAGTTCGTCTCCTACCAGGTTATAACTCCAGGTGGTACGCCAGCGCTGGCCAATGTGACCGTTCCAGTACAGGTTGTAGGAGTAGGCGTCCTGCGTGCCGGGAGAAATGGGGGAGGGGCAGAACTGGAAGGAGATGTTCTGTTCCGGTGCCGGTGTCCAGGTTCCCGTGACTCCAAAAGCATAATACTGGTACAAGTTGTTGCTGAAGGCCCCGTAATAATAGACATCAATGGGCGCGGAGTCAATCTCGTAGCCGCCAATGAGAATGGGCTGCTTGCCGGCCGTGATGGCCCACTTGGGGTTGATCTGCCATTTGAGCCAGAGGAAATCCGTGGCGTTGAAGGGATTCTTCTCGTCAATCTTCTTGTTGAGCCGCTGCCGGATACGGAGACTGATGTTGTCGGTCAGATGACCGAAAATGTGCAGGTTGAGGTAATCTCCCTGGAAATGTGTATCATATTTTCCGGCCCGTACCTCCTGGTGGAAGGTGGCGCGGGTGTCAATGGAAATCTCGTCCACGTGCGTCTTGATTGCATCCAGAGCTTTATTCTGCGCCCCAAGCTGTCCGCCGCACAGGACCAAAACCGAAATAATATACAGCCGAAGTTTCATGTGGTAGTTTTAAAGCGCACAAAGGTAATATTTTTTTGGGCTCGTAGTGCGCATTCGTCGAAGAAAAGCGGGTGTTGGTCGAAAAGTGGGATCAGGGTGTTGAACCAGGGGGTATTTTTGCTGTCGAAATACGCGAAACAAAAACGAACCCCATATGAAAAAGTTAGCAGTCCTTCTTACCGCAGCACTTTTGAGTGTAAGTGCCTTTGCCCAGAAAACCACCGTCAAGGGAGTGGTGCTGGATTCCCTCACCCGCGTGGGCGAGCCCGCCGCCATCCTTCAGTTCTACCGGCTGCCGGATACGGAAAAAGCCGTGGCCTTTACCACTACCGACGAGGAAGGCCGGTTCTCCCACAGCTTTACGCTGGCGGGAGATTATGTGATGGTCTTTGACAATATGGGCCGGAAAGTGCAGCGCCGCACCTTTACCATCCCGGCCGATACGCCCGAGGTGGATCTGGGCGAGATCCTGGCCCAGGACAGCGCGGAAATGCTCAAGGCCGGCCAGGTGACCGCCATGCGCACGCTGGTAAAGATGGAAGTGGATAAGATGACCTATAATGTAGAGGACGACGCCGATTCCAAGACCAGCACTGTCCTGGACATGCTCCGCAAAGTCCCCATGGTGAGCGTGGACGGCCAGGACAACATCAGCGTGAACGGAAGCAGCAACTTCCAGGTGTATGTGGACGGGAAGCCCAACCAGATGCTCTCCCAGAACGCCTCCACCATCTTCAAGATGATGCCCGCCAGCAGCGTGAAGAACATCGAGGTGGTCACCAATCCGGGTGTGAAATATGACGCCGAGGGCGTGGGTGGCGTGCTCAACATCACCACCAATAAGGAAGTGACCGGCGGTTCTTCCATGGCCGATGGGTTCTACGGCACCGTGATGGCCATGGCCTCCACCCGCGGTGGCGGTGGCGGCGTGAGCGGCAGCCTGCAGAAAGGCAAGTTCGCCATGAGCCTCAATGCCAACGTGATGTACAACAGCATGGGCAACACCACTTCCGATGTGGAACGCGTGCAGGACAGCGGTTTCACCATGCAGACCCACTCCTCCTCCAAGATGACCATGCCCATCGCCATGGTCAACTCCACCGCCAGCTATGACATCGACTCCCTGAACCTGGTGAGCGCCACCCTGGGTGTGATGCACTTCGGCATGAAGCAGTCCAGCGGCATCACCAATACCCTCTTCGCCTATCCCGGGGCCGATCCCTTCGGCTACAACGGCACCACCGAGGGCCTCAACAACCGCACCAACCTTTCCGTAGGGGCCGATTACCAGCACCTCTGGGCCAATGCCCCCGGACGCAGCCTGGTGTTCAGCTATCAGTTCAACGGAGCCCCGTCCGTGAACAACAGCGTCAATACCTTCGACGGGAGCTCCATCCCCGGCTTCGACCTCACGAACCGCAAGAGCGACGGTCGCACCGGCTCCACCGACCACACTTTCCAGGCCGATTTCACTACTCCGCTGGGCACCAGCCTCACCCTTTCCACCGGCGCCAAGTTCATCGCCCGCCACAATTCCTCCGACCAGACGGACTACCTGTGGAACGGTTCGGCCTATGTGGAGAACCCGCTGGGCAGCCTGCAATATGACTTCTACAACCGCATCGGCGCTGCCTATACCGAGCTCAACGGCACCTTCGGCCAGTTTGGAGTGAAGGCCGGCGTACGCTACGAGCACACCTGGCAGAGCTACAGCTCATCGGCCATGAGCAGTCCCTTCAGCGTGAACTATGGTAACCTGGTGCCCAGCGCCAGCGTCCAGTGGAGCCCTTCCGCCACGCAGAACATCGGCATCAGCTACAACATGCGCATCAGCCGTCCGGGCATCTCCTACCTGAATCCTTACGTGGACACCTCCGACCCTACCGCCCGCACCTACGGCAACAGCGACCTGGAGACCGAGAAGGGACACAACATCTCCCTGGTTTACAACTACTATTCGCCTCTGGTGATGGTGAGCGCCACCCTGCGCCACAGCTATACCGGCAACGGAATCGAGTCCTACAGCTTCTATGACGAGGACAACCTCCTCAACACCACCTACGGCAATATCGTAACCAGCCGCAATACCGGCCTCAACGGTTACATGATGCTGAATCCCGGCCGTAAAACCCGCATCATGCTCAACGGCGGCGTGAGCTATGTGAACCTGAGCAGCGAGCAGCTGAACCAGAAGAACAGCGGCTGGAACTACAACCTCATGGCCGGTGTGCAGCAGACCCTGCCCTGGGATATCCGCCTGAGCGCCAACTACATCATGATGGGTCGCAACGTAAGCCTGCAGGGCTGGTCCAGCGGCATGCGCGCCGGAATGCTGGGCGTGACCAAATCCTTCCTGGACGACCGCCTGAGCTTCTCCCTCAACGGCATCCTGCCCCTGATGAAAGGCCTGAACATGAGCATGGAATCCTACACCGCCGGCAAGGGCTTCACCTCCAGCACGATTACCCAGATTCCCATGCGCGCCATCACTTTCCAGGTCAGCTGGACCTTCGGCAAGCAGGGCAATTACAGCACCAAGAAGGCCCGCCGCTCCATCGAGAACGAGAGCCAGCTGAACAGTTCAACGACTGCCGAAAGCATGAGCGGCATCATGGGAATGTAAATTATTCTTATCTTTGCAAAGATGCAAACGAAGAACCGCAGAAATCTGATCATTAACACCACCCAGATGATTGTCTGGGTGGGTATTTTCCTGGTACCGGCCATTGTCACCGGCACCATGACCGGTACCCTGGAGCAGGCGGTGAAGGTGTTTACAACCGGCGCCATGCTGTTGCTGCCGGCCTTTGTCCTGTACAGCCTTAACTATTACCTCCTGGTACCCAAACTCCTGCACGGTGGCCGCGCTAAGTGGTTCTATATCATCAACGGTGTTATCATTGTGGGTTGGATGCTGGGGGATTTCTTCGGAAAGCATCCCCAGGAGTTCCCCAAGGAAGTGGTAGAGCAGTTTGGGGCGCGGAATTTGTGGGCCATGTATGTGGGTACCATCCTGCTTAGGGTATTCGTCCAGTGTATGCTGGTTCTTCTGGCCGTGGGCATTCGCGGCATCATGCGCTCGAACGAAGCCATGATGCAGATGCAGGAAGAGCGTCGCAAAAGCGCAGAGGCGGAGCTCACCTGGCTCAAGCACCAGCTGAACCCCCATTTCCTCTTCAATACGCTCAACAACATCTCCTCCCTCACGCAGATAGACCCGGACAAGGCGCAGGAGAGCATCGGCCAGCTGAGCGACCTTTTGCGCTATGCGCTTTACGACAGTGAGGCCGATCGAGTATCCCTGGCGGCCGAAATGGAATTCATGAGCAACTATGTGGACCTGATGGCCCTGCGTTGCAATGAGCTCACCACCGTCACCAAGGATTTCCAGGTACCCCAGGCTTCCGTGGAAGTAGCCCCGTTACTGTTTATCTCCCTGGTAGAGAATGCGTTTAAGCATGGCGTGAATGCCCGTTACCCGTCTTTTGTTGATGTGGGAATGTCCTATGCCGATGGCGTAATCACCTTCCGCTGCGCCAACTCCCTTTTCGAGAAGCAAGGGAGCGACCACATTGGCTCCGGAATAGGCCTGGAGAACATGAAGCGCCGCCTGGAGCTCCTGTACCCTGGCAAGTACACCTACGAGCAGAAGGCCGATAATGAAGCCTACACAGTAGAAGTAAAGCTTAAAGTCTAGTTTTGTCATTCTGAACGAAGTGAAGAATCTGCGGTGCATTATCGTTGACGACGAGCCCTTAGCGGTAAAAATGCTGGAGGGGTTTGTAGAGCGTACGCCTTTTTTAGAATTGGCGGGCAGTTTCAACGACCCCGTGCTGGCCCTGTCGGAGATTCGGAGCATCGGCCCTGAACTCGTGTTTCTGGATATCCAGATGCCGGATCTGGACGGCATGGAATTGTCCCGGATGCTGCCTCCCGAGACCCGCGTCATCTTTACCACGGCCTTCAAGCAGTATGCCTTCGAGAGCTACGAGGTAAGCGCGCTGGATTTTCTCCTCAAGCCCATCCGTTACCAGAAATTCTTGGAAGCCGCCCAAAAGGCCCGCGATTGGTTCGCGCTCAAGGAGGCGGCATCGGCCCCGGTGGCATCGGCCGAAAAGCAATCCGTTTTCCTCAAGGTGGAAGGTGTCCTCCGAAAGGTGGAACTGGCCGATATCCAATACGTTGAGGGTATGAAGGACTATGTGATGTTCCATCTGGCATCGGCCCGGCAGCCCCTGGTGACGCACCTCACCATGAAAGCCGCCGAAGACATGCTCCCGGCCGACCGCTTCATGCGCATCCACCGTTCCTTCATTGTCAACCTTGCCCAAATTTCCAGCGTCACACCCCAGGCCGATGTCAAAGTGGGCGACGCCCTCCTTCATGTCTCCGAGGGCTATCGGCCCGCCTTCGACGCTTATCTGGCTGGCCTTAGCTAGTTCCGCGTGAAAAAATCGGCCCAAGGCGGATGAATGGCGGAGATTTTTTGTAACTTTGGGAAAAATCTGACCACTTATGAAACGAATCCTATGCCTTGTGGCCGTGGCTATCGGCCTTTCTTCCTGCGGTGTTGTTTCCCAGCTGGACGCCGGACGTCTTCTTCAGGGCGGTGTGTATGCAGCTCAGGCCCTGACCCTTACGGATGCGCAGGTAGAGAATTATGTGCATCAGTATATTGAGCAGCTGGATGCCCAGAGCGAGGTGCTGCCCGAGTCCAACGCATACACCAAGCGCCTGAGAAAGATCATCAACAGCATGGACGGCGTGAATGAAAAGGCGCTGGATTTCAAGGTGTACAAAGAAGAAGAAGTGAATGCCTTCGCCTGTGCCGATGGCAGCGTGCGCGTTTACACGGGCCTCATGGATTTGATGACGGACGATGAGATTGCCGGCGTGCTGGGTCATGAGATGGGGCATGTGGCCCTTCACCACACCCGCAAGCAGATGCAGAAGCAGATGCTCACATCGGCCGCCATGCAGGGTATCGCATCGGCCGGCGACAATATCGCCGCCCTGACGGATTCCCAGCTGGGTGCCCTGGGTGAGATGATTGTGAACGCCAAGTTCTCCCGCGACATGGAGACCGAGGCCGATGACTATGGTTACAACTTCCTCTGCGAGGCCGGTAAGAACCCCTGGGTGATGGTGGCTTCGTTTGAGAAACTGGAGCAGCTCTCCGGCGGTTCCCAGACCAGCAGCTCCCTCACCAACCTCTTCTCCTCCCACCCGGAGACTAAAGCGCGCATTGAGCACATTTCCCAGCGCTGCATCAACGACGGATATAGCAGACCCACCACCAAGTAATGAAACGAGTTGTTTTTCTGGCCGCCATCGCGGCCCTGGCTGTTGCTTGCAGCACTGCTCCCAAGCAGAAGGTGTATATTACGGATGTCCAGGCGCACCGCGGCGGCATGGGCCTGTATCCGGAGGAATCCCTGGATGCCATGATCAACGCCGTGAACCTGGGTGTGAACACCCTGGAAATGGACCTTTGCATCACCGGGGATAAACAGGTCATCCTTTCGCATGACAAGTATTTCCACCATCGCTATGCCACCCGTCCGGACGGCACATCCGTGAATCCGGAGGACGACAGGGAATATCTGTGGCACATGCCCTACAGTGAGATTCTCAAATACGACGTGGGACTCAAACCCAATCCCGACTGGCCGGAGAAACAGTGCGTTCCTGCCCATAAAACCCTGGCTGCCGAAGTTATTGATGCGGTGGAGGCTTACACCAAGGAACATGGTCTGGCACCCATGAAATACAATATTGAGATCAAGAGTGACCCGGATTGGGATGGCGGTATAGAAGGACAGGACTGGCCGGAGTATAAGGAGTTTACAGACCTTTGCATGGCCATGTTGGACGCTCGTGGCTTGGGAGACCGCCTCATTATCCAGTGCTTTGACGAGCGGGCCCTTAATTACATCCATCAGAAGTATCCCGGCCACATTCTGGCTTATTTAGTGGAAGGCTGGGAGACGGATTACGATGAGTATATGAGCAAGTTGGACTTTATGCCCGAGTGGCTGAGCCCGCCGTATGAGAACGTAGATCAGGAACTCATGGACCGTGCGCATAAGGACGGCATGAAGGTGGTTACCTGGACGGTGGACGACAAGGACGAGATGCGCCGGCTCATCGGCCTGGGTGTGGAAGGCATCATCTCCAACTATCCTGACCGTCTCCTGGAAGTGGTGAAAGAATATTAAGTTTGTAAAATCATTTATAAAGATTAGCTTTAAATTTAAAAGATTTTCCTGCTCAAAACTGCTATTTTATAGGCGATAAGGTATATTTATTCTAGATTAGGGTATTTGTTTATTGCAAATGCCCTTTGTTTATTTTATCAAAAATCAAAGTTTGTTTCGCAAAATCAGAAGGGAAATAGGCATGTAATCGCGTATATTTGCACCCAGTACTAACAACTGGTAACCTTAATGGGTCTCCCATTATTACAAGTTTGTAGGACGTTGGTTAATTAAATAGGCGAATACGGGCGAGGTGCAACCCTCGCCCGTTTCCGTTTCCGTTTTTATTTATCGACTCAATATTTATAAATTTCTTTACTATTAGGGGTTGGGCTGGCTATTTGTTTGCATACTCTCGTGGAGAAAGTCCTGTGATTCTTTTGAAGTTGCGGGCTATCTCTTTGTACTCCACACCTAGTTCCAGGCTGGCGGCAAAGGGTGTAATGCCATTGTCTAACAGCTGCTTGAATTTGTCCACCCGGGAGTGGATGATGTATTGGTACATGCTCATGCCCGTCTCCTTTTCGAAGAGATTCTCCAGGCTGCGGCGGCTCATGGGGACAAGGGCCACCAGTTCGTCCACACGGATGGGCTTCCCGGTATTGCTGTCTATGTACTGGAGCACCCTGGAAATGTAGGGATTGTCGTGCACCAGGGCGTCTGTGGAATGCCGGGTGACTATATGGGTAGGCCTGACGATGATATTCGAATAATGCTTGCTGCGTTCCGCAGGTGGCATGGCCAGCAGATAATCGATGAGCGTGGCTACCTGGTACCCTCCGTTTTCTACGTCCAGGGCTACGGACGAGAGTTGCGGAAGGCAGAGCTGACACACGGTTTCGTCGTTGTCGGTTCCCAGCAGCAGGATGTCTTCCGGTATGCGCAGGCCGGAAAGCTGGGACTGGGAGCAGGCCTCGATGATGTTGTAGGCCTTGTTGTCGTCGCAGCAGTAGATGCCCACGGGCTTGGGAAGGGAACGGAGCCAGTGGATGATTTTTTCCGTATTGTACCACCAGGAGGTCTTCAGATTATTGATTTCCCTGATCCTGTTTTTTTTACTGTTATCGGCCCCTTCCACTTTGTCCGTTTCTGCGAAGAAGCCGTCCCGGCGGCCGTCGGACCAATTGAGTCCCCTCATTCCGTAAAAGGCGAAATGGCGCACGCCTCTTTCTATAAAATAGCGTGCTGCCATCCGTCCGGCTTCCTCGTAATCGCCGGTAATGTTGATGACGCCCGGAATGGGCTGCCGGAAGTCCTGCGCAATGGGGATGATATTCTTTTCCCGGAAGGGGCGGACGTCATCCGTACTGCGGAATTGGCCGATGATGGCATCGGCCTTCCACTGGCCGGCAATCTCTGCCAGGGTCTTGAGCTGGTTGGAGTCCCGGAAGGAGAGGGGGATCTTGGCCACTACCCAGGGATCATGCTCGTGGGAGTAGCGCATGATTCCTTGAAGCAGTTGATTGGCATAGGACTCCGTAAAGTCCGTCATCATCAGAATGCGGGCCATGTTTTGAATATTTTTTCAAAAATAGCAAAAAAGGCGGAATATGCCAAAGCTCGCTGGAGGTGTAAACGATTAACTATAATTAAATTATTTTAATAACCTAAGAAGAAATTCTGCGTGAATTTGGTAGCATTTTGCGTGATTTGTATATTTCTCGAATAGATTTATCCTTACCTTTGTAAGGTTAAATAATAAAATATATAACCACATTGACCAGACCTTTTTAAAACCATTCATTTTTTGTGGGGGCAACCCCTTACTCCCTAAGCCTAAACTACTAAACCATAAACACTTTATTAATTATCAACCAACCATTATGATTTCCAAAAAACTGTTTGGATTTGCAGCGGGACTGTTGTGCCTCGTTGCTGCCTTCTCGGCGCAAGCCCAGAACTTGACAGTGCGTGGTACCGTGAGTGATGCCGTGGGACCCATCGTGGGTGCCGTGGTGCTCTCCGGCGATGCCAACGCCGTAACGGACCTCGATGGCGCTTATACCATCACGGTTCCGGCCAACGCAGTCCTTGAGGTTTCCTGCCTGGGCTACACTACCCAGCAGGTGAGCGTCAACGGACGTACTATTATCGACATCATCCTCGTGGAAGATGCTGAAATGCTTCAGGAAGCCGTAGCCCTCGGTTACGGTGCCCAGACCAAGAAGAAGGACCTGTCCGCTTCCGTAGGTATTGTGAACAATGCCGATGAACTGGCTGCCCGTCCCGTCACCTCCACCGAGGGAATGCTCCAGGGCCAGATCCCCGGTGTAACCATTTCCTCCAACGGTGGTTCTCCGGATGCTGCGCCCAGCATTATCATCCGTGGTCAGGGTTCCCGTAATTCCAACGGTGAGCCTGTGCTGTGGGTCGTGGACGGTGTGCCCGGTGCCCCCATCACTTCCATGAACGACATTGAGAGCATCGTCGTCCTGAAGGACGCTGCCTCCGCCGCTATCTACGGTGCCACCTCCGGTGCCGGCGGTGTTATTCTCGTGACCACCAAGAAGGCCAACAAGGGTATCCACATCGAGTACGACCTGGTAGCCGGTGTCCGCGCCGCTTCCAATCTTATCAGGCCTCTGAATGCCCAGGAAGAAATTGAGATGCGCAAGCTCTCCTATGCCAACGCCGGCCTTACCCTGCCTATGGGTTGGGATACCTCCAGGAACCCCTGGGTGGCCACTACCCGTACCAACTGGATGGACGAGATTTTCCGCACGGCTTTCTACCAGCGTCACTCCGTCACCCTCAACTACGGTGGAGAAAACCTCAAGAGCCGTCTTACCTTCAGCTATCAGGACAATCCTGGTGTTCTGCTCAACACTTACAGCAAGAACCTGGGCGTCCGTTACAACGGAGAATATGACCTGAACAAATGGGTCAAGGTTACTGAGGTAATGTCCTTCTCCGACGACAACAGCCGTGGTACGGATACCGGTTCCGCTTATACGGGTACTATCCTTTCCGCCATCTATATGCCCGCCAGCGCTGAAGCCTACGCTTCTGCTGGCCCTTACGCTGGTTCTTACGGCGGTACCGTTACCGAGGATCCCGCTTACATTGAAAAGTACGGTAGCAACTTCGCAGACATCCACGGTGATGCCGTGAACCCCCTGCGTCTTCTGCTTGCAGACAACCGCTACAACCATACCAGCAAGTTCTGGAGCACCACCGGTCTCCACATTACCCCCATCAAGGGCCTGAAGATCAGCAGCCTCTTCACGGTTAACCTGGAGTCCCTTTGGTACAAGAACTTCCATCCCAAGCGTCCCGAAATCGGCAAGCCCGACGGCGGTAACAGCCTCAACTTCGACCTCCGCCGCAACTTTGGCTGGCGCAGTGAAAACACCATCACCTACGACCGCACCTTTGGCAAGCACACCATCGGCGCTCTGGGTGCCCTCACCTTCAACCGTGATACCCACAGGCGGGTTGTGGCTTCTGGTAAGACCTTCGAGGACGAATCCTTCAACCTTCAGTATCTGCACAATGCTGCTTCTAAAGATGCAGACGATTACTTTGAAGTGGATGCCAATGTCGCCCTTGTCGCTCGTGCTTCCTACAGCTTTGACGACCGCTATTTTGTGACCGCGTCCTATCGCCGTGACTATGCCGGCCGTCTGCCCGCCGCCCACAACTATGGAGACTTCCCGGCCGTAACCGCCGCTTGGAAAGTTTCCAGCGAACCTTTCTTCCCCAAGAACGATGTGGTGAACCTCCTCAAGGTTCGTGCTTCCTGGGGCCGCGTAGGTAACCTGGGTTCCATCAACTGGAATTACAAATCTGCTACCCTGAGCAGCAGCACCTGGAACGAGGGCGCTATCTACGGTGTGGAGAACGGCTCTTATTGGGGCACCTTCTGGTTCCTTAAAAACGCCGTGAACCAGAACCTCACCTGGGAAACTTCCCAGCAGTTTGACGCCGGTCTGGATATCGATCTCTTCAAGGATCGTCTCTCTCTGTCTTTGGATTACTATAACAAGCGCACCTTCAACCTCATCCAGGAACAGACTATGGGTTGGCCTCAGACCATCGGCCTCAACGCTATGCTGGTGAACCAGGGTGAGATCCGCAACTCCGGTTTTGAAGTGGTGGCCGCCTGGAACGATTCCGTGAACAAGGATTTCAACTACCACATCTCCGGAAACTTCTCCTACAACAAAAACCAGGTTGTTTCCACGGGTATTGTTGATAGCGAAGGTAATGCCGGCAAGTGGACGGGCGGCGGAGACTTCCGTCTGCTCCCCTGGATTTATCAGAGCGAAGTTGGGCAGCCCCTGAACTCCTTCTATGTGATCAAGACCGACGGTATCTTCCAGAGTGACGCCGAGGCTGCCGCTTACACCAAGGACGGCCAGCGCATCCAGCCCAACGCCGTTGCCGGTGACCTCAAGTTCG
>Ga0310696_10005366_pt1 | contig 15484 bp, 11 predicted proteins | sample AusTroGonzalo_MG_4_FD_203885 | JGI IMG/M metagenome (GOLD analysis project Ga0310696, IMG submission 203885) | Bovine rumen microbial communities from tropical cattle in Woodstock, Queensland, Australia - Gonzalo_02 (v2) (version 2) | ecosystem: Host-associated > Mammals > Digestive system >...
TTCTATCGGGATGAACGCAAGGAGAGAACCCCGTGAAAGCCGGGGGCGGTCGCGCCGCTGTAAGGGAGGACGAAACCGGCATGAACCAATGCATGCGAACGCGTGTGTGAAGGAGCCGGGAGTAGGTCGATCCCCGAGCCAGAAGAACTGCGGGAAACGGTTGAACGAGGAACGATGCGAACGACATCTTTCTGCAAAGCCGCAACGCTTGCGGTGTTTTTGTGCTGTGCTTGGGAAAGTTCCCTTGCTCAAGTTTCCCCGTCATCCAAGGATGTTTCTGTCGATGAATCCGCGCCCGCGCAGGACCTGGGCATTACTCATGTGGAATCGGATTCCCCGGCCGCTTTTGAAAATGCGGGCATCGACCATGTAGACATCTTGCCCTCGGCATGGGAAGGCAAGTCGCTCACGGCGGCGGACCTGCTTTCGGCGCTCCCCGGCATACAGGCATACAAGCAGGGCGGTCTCGGGAGTTTCCAGTCGGTTTCTATCCGGGGCATTGCTGCGCGCAACATACTGATTTGTGTGGACGGCGTTCCCATGAACGATGCGAGCGGTGGCGCCGTGAATCTCGCCTCCATCGATTTGAACCAGATGGAAAAAGTGGAAGTGTACAAGGGGAATGTCCCCTCGAAGTTCGGCGTTGCGGGCCTTGGCGGCGCAGTCAACTTTGTCACGAAAAACGCGGTGCAGAAGGGCGGGCGCATCCTTGCTGCATACGGGAATCACAACACGTGGGAAGGCGCGTTCCAGGTTTCTGCTCCGGTAACCGACAGCGTCATGTTCGCGTCGTCTTTTGCCACGAGGCATTCCGACAACGACTACGAATACGTCAACCGCAACGGCACGCAGTATAACGACGAGGACGACTACACGGCGACCCGCGAGAATGCGCAATACACGGATGTGTCCGGCAATGTGCAGTTCCGCATGCTGCATTCAAACGGATATTTCTCTACTTTGTCTGTATCGGCGTCAAGGTACGAGGGTGGAAACCCCGGCAAAGAAGAGCGGCAGACCAAGGTGGCCAAGTTTGTAGGTGAATCGGCGCTTATCCGCTACGGCATTGAATCGGTAGGGTATTTTGACGACGCGCTGTTCCTTTATGGCGCTCTGTCGTTCAGGTTTGACAAGAATCTCTCGAGTACCTATTACCCGCTCGATCATGTGGGCTACACCGTGAACGAATACCTGGAATACGGTGCAGTAACGTACAAGGTGGTTCCCGAAGTTTCGGCGGAGTTTACGCCGTTCGCTCGCCTGAAGGGTTCTGCTCGCGTGGCGGGGGAATGGGAACGTGCCGAGGCGCGCGGGAATTCCAAGGGCTGGGCGCTTGACCGCCTGACACTGCTCGGTTCCGGCGACTTGTACTACCAGGTTTTCAAGTATGCGGGCCTCGGTGGCGAAGGCTCGGTGCAGTTGCTGAAGGACCGGCTGGACGAGGGCCTGTTCGTGCAACCCACGGGTTCGCGATTTTTGGAAGAGGCATCTGACCGCGATGCGACTTTCTCGGGCCGGATGTTCTCCCGGTTCGGGAATGCCGGTTCACCGCTTGCGGGCGAAATTTCCATCGGGCGGTTCTACCAGCAGCCTGCGCTCATGGAACTCTACGGAACATTCCCGGGGGCGCTTTCCAACCCGAACTTGAAGCGGGAAAAGGCCACGCGGTTCGAGGCATCGGGCCTGTACCGTTTCCCCGGGAACCGCACGTCGTTTCGCGCGTCGTATTTCGAGTCGCATATCGAGGACGGAATCTGCTGGGTGATTCTGGTGGAGCTCCTGCGGGCCGAAAACATCGCGCGTGCGCTGGTACGCGGGGCCGAATTCGAACTTACGAGCAGCCCCGCGAAGTTCATGGACGTTGTATTGCGGGCAACGTTCCAGAAGACGGAAGATCGCTCGAATTCCAATACATACAACGGGAACATGCTCCCTGGGGAACCGGAGCGCTCGTACTATGCGGGGGCTACATTCCACCTGCCGCTGCATTTGGATTTGGAGTGGGTATCGCAGTGGAGGAGCGTCATATACAGCGACCGCGCAAACCGCATGGATCAGCCCGCGGTAGCGACTCACCGTGCCGACCTTTCGTATAGCCCGTTCGAGAAGACCCGCCTGGTGTTTGCCGTAGATAACATCACCGACGAGAAGTACCGGAATTTCTATACGCCTTTCCCCATGCCGGGAAGGGAATACAAGTTCACAATCATACAGGGGTTCTAGCCCCCGCGCATTACCGAGGCATAGAGTTATGACAAAGTAATTGCGTAAAGCCAGAAAGGACAAAACATGAAAAAAATCGCAAAACAATCTCTTGTGGCGCTTGCCGCTGCCGGGCTTACGTTCGGTCTCGTGGCGTGCGGTGACGATTCCTCTTCCTCTGCTCCCGACGAAGTCGAGGTCTCCCTGATGGGTGTCGTTTTCGGCACCGACTACACGACCGGCGAACTCCGCTGGATTGACAAGGAAGGGAACATTTCGGAAAAGTCGCTCTCTTTCCACCAGGATACCAAGCTGGCCGTTGACGGTGCAGACCTGTACGTGATGGAACGCATGGGTGCCGACAACATTTCGAAGGTGGACCCCGACAAGCTCGAATCTGCCGGCAAGGATGCCGTCGTTTGGCAGGTTTCGCTGGATGACGGTGCCAACCCGGTCGACATGGCCTTCAGTGGCAGCAACGCCTGGGTCGCACTCCAGAACGCGGATTCCCTGGTGCAGATTTCTACCAAGGACGGCTCGGTTACCAAGACCATCAAGACCGGAAAGTTTGCCTATGAAGGCGAAACCTCCCCGTATGTCGCAGACATCGAACTGAACGGCAATACGCTCTACGTGCTGTTCCAGCGCTACACGATGGATGCGGAATGGAATACGACGTACCCGAAGGGCCTTTTGGCCATTTACGACGCCAAGTCCGGCGAGCTGAAGGATACCGTGCAGCTTGTCGCCAAGAACCCCACGGCGATGACGTATTTCGACGGTGCCCTCTATGTGGCGAGCCTCGGCGAATACAATGATAGCTTCGGTACCGATGCCGACGAGAATCGCGGTATCGAGAAGGTGAATCTCGACAAGAAGACATCCGAACTCGTCGTTACGGGTGAGAAGCTCGGTGGCGGCATTTACACCTTCGCTGCCGAAGACGGTATCGCGTATGTCGGCGTGTACAAGGCATGGGGTGACGTGCCTTTCGTCAAGGTCGATCTTTCTTCCAAGAAGACCGAGAAAATTGATGGCGTTGCCGATGCCGAAGGTTCTGCTTTCGTGAAGAACGGCAAGGTTCTGGTGGGCGACCGCAGCATGGGTGCCGAAAAGGTGCTGAAGTATGACGGCTCCAAGGTGAGCGAGTTGGAAAGCCCGAAGGGCGCTCTCGCTCCGTACAGCGTCGTGCTTTTCTAAATCTTCGTAAAATTACACCTCAAAGAACAAGGCGCATCGGTTTATCCGGCGCGCCTTTTTGATTTGCAACATACAGGATTCTATTTTCCCCAGGGGTTCTTCTTGCCGAAGCGGACTTTTTTCTTGGGCCCGTAATTGAACGCGGGGTCCTGGGCGCGGCGCTTTCTTTCGGCCTGCTCTTCGCGCTCTCTGCGGAACTTTTCGCGTTCCTCGTCGGTCCAGCGCTTCTTTTCTTTTTTGGGCTTCATTATCGTGATGCGTTCTTCGCGCTTGTGCTGTTCGCGCTCGCGGTAGTCGGCATTGCTTTCGCGCTCCTTGCTCGGGAAGAATTCCTTGCCCTCGGCCTTGGCGCTGCGGCTCAATAGCAGTCGCCCGATTTTCCCGAGTTTCAAACGTTCCAGCGTAGCGCGGATTTGCGGGCGATTCTCTGGAATGTACCAGAAGAAGAATTGCCGCTGGCTCTTCTTTTGCTCCGGAGTCTTTGCTACGTAAAGCGGCTTTCCGTCGGGCGTGAGTTCGGAATAGAACATTTCCGTCGCGATGGTCATGGGCGTGGGCGTAAAATCTTGCACCTGCTCCAGCTGGAAACCCAATTGCTTTGTCTCGAGGGCGAGTTCTGCCATGTCGGCCTCGGTACATCCGGGATGACTACTGATAAAGTAAGGGATAATCTGCTGGCGCTTGCCGATGCGCTTGCATTCGTCGTCGAAAAATTCCTTGAACTTGTGGAACAGCGTGAAGCTCGGCTTGCGCATGAGTTTGAGCACGGCATCGCTCGTGTGTTCCGGCGCGACTTTCAGGCGTCCGCTCACGTGATAGTCAATGAGCTCGCGGGCATATTCCTCGTGGTCCTTTCTCAATTCCTCGTCATCGGTTTCCTGCAGTAGCATGTCGTAACGCACGCCACTGCCGATAAACAGGTGCTTTACCTTCGGGTGGTTGCGCACTTCGCGGTACAACTCCAAAATTTCCTTGTGGTGCGTATCCATGTTGTCGCAAATCTTGGGCGTGAGGCAGCTGGGACGTGCGCATTTTTGGCAACGGCTCGGGTCGCGGCCGCGCATGTTGTACATGTTGGCGCTAGGGCCGCCCAGGTCGGTGATGGTGCCGGCGAATCCGTCCATCTTGGTAATCAAATCTACTTCGCGCAGAATGCTTTCGCGGCTCCGGCTCGCGATAAACTTTCCCTGGTGCGCGTTGATGGCACAGAAACTGCAACCGCCAAAGCAACCGCGGTGCGTGTTGATGCTGAACTTGATCATGTCGAACGCGGGCACGTTGCCGCGCTTCTTGTAACGCGGGTGCGGTTCGCGCGCATAGGGGTATTCAAAACTCTCGTCAAGCTCACCGTATTCGAGTGGCGGGTACGCAGGGTTAATCACAACGGTCTGTTCGCCCACATCTTGCAATATACGGCGCTGGAACCACTTGTTGCATTCGATGTCCACCTTGCGGCAGTTTTCCATCTGCGTGCGTTTGCTGGCGAGGCATTCCTCGTAGCTTGCAAGGCGCATGTCTTCCCAGTTGCTGTTCTTCGGCACGTTTCCCTTGGGCGCCAGGTATGCCGTCTGCGGGATGGAATTCAGGGCAGAAAACGGCACGCCCTTCTTCAAAAGTCGCACCATCTCTTTTAAAGGCTTTTCACCCATGCCGTAAACGAGAAGGTCGGCCTGCGTATCGAACAATATGCTCGGCTTGAGTCTGTCGCTCCAGTAATCGTAATGTGTCACGCGGCGCAGGCTCGATTCCAGCCCGCCAATCATCAGCGGCACGTCGGGATAGAGCTGCTTCAGGATTTTCGCGTAGGTGTATGTCGCGTAATCGGGGCGGAAACCCGCCTTGTTGCCCGGAGTGAACGCATCGTCGCTGCGCAGGCGCTTTGCGGCGGTGTAGTGGTTCACCATGCTGTCCATTCCGCTCGAGATGGCGAAGAACATGCGGGGGCGTCCGAGTTTCTTGAAATCGCGCAGGTCATCGCGCCAGTTGGGCTGCGGCAAAATCGCGACGCGCAAGCCTTCGTGTTCAAAGAGGCGTGCCACCACGGCGTGCCCGAAACACGGATGGTCCACATACGCGTCGGCGCTCACGATAATCACGTCCACGTAATCCCAGCCGAGTTCGTCTAGGTCTTCCTTGCAGATGGGGAGGAATCGCGGATCGTAGCTACGCATTGGAATGAAAGATAGAAAAAGTGACGTTCGCCGGCGATGTTTCTGGAGTCGGGTACTGGTTCTAGCCTTCACGGGCGTTTTCGGTTTTAGAGGCTTGCTTCTTGAGCCGCTCTTCGTATTCGCGTAGCGAGTACACGCATCCGCAATATTCCTGCCGGTAGAGGTTGTATTGCTCGGAGAGTTCCACGGAGCGGTTGAACCCGCCCTTTCTCTTGAAGTCTGCGGGGAGCGGCTTGATGCCGTAAATGGCTCCCTGTTCTTTTGCCACGATGTTCAGCACCTGTTCGTCTTTCTTGGGACTGATGGAAAGCGTGGTGGTGAAGAAGTCGAACCCGCGCTCCTTGGCTATGCGTGCGGCCTCGCCGAGGCGCAGTTCAAAGCACTTGCGGCAGCGCTTGCCGCCTTCGGGTTCGTCTTCAAATCCGTGAACCGCTTCGTAGAATTTCTTGGGGTCGTACTCGCCCTCGATAAACTCGACCGGATACTTTGTCTTGAACGTGGAGACGAACCGCTTGATTTCTTCGACGCGGTGGGCGTATTCCTCGGCGGGGGCGATGTTTGGGTTGTAATAGAAAATCGTAATCTTGAAGAACTGCGAGAGGTACTCGATGCAGTAGGTGCTGCAGGGCCCGCAGCAGGCGTGCATCAGGAGCGTGGGCACGTTACCCTTGCGCTGGTTCCACCGGATAATATAGGCGAGGTCGCGTTGGTAGTTGTGGTACGCTTCGGGCATTTCACAGGTCCTTCGCTAGTTCCAGTTGAGCGTGCCGAATGCGGTGATCCAGAAGCAGATGGTCGCCCCGATGGCGAACGCACCCATGACGGTCTTTTCCTTGTGACTCGTGCTGAAGAGCACCGTGGCGGTATAGAACGTGAGGTAGACCGCGAAGAAGAACGCGAGAATGCGCGTAATCTCGAACGGGAAAATCATCGGCGCGATGTTGCCCGCACTAAGAAGCGTGTATATCGCAAGCAGTTGCATGCAGATGGGGATGATGAACGCCTTGCGCGCCTCCTTGGGCACCACCTTGTTGCGGCCGTTCATGGCGTACATGCCGAGCGGTGCACCGAGCGCGAGCGCGATATTCAGTGCGATTGACGGCAGAAACAGGACTGCCCCGATGATGGTCGCGATGGTCATGTTACAAAGATAAAAAATGACCCCTTCAGGTAAAGGAGGTAACCTAAAGGAGTCAGGGAGTGTTTGGGTATCTATAAGATACCTATTTGCGGGCGGAATGGGGTGGAAAATCGTGCTTTTCTTGTTTACGGGCGTGAACAACGAAAATGCATAAAAATGCCCTTTTTGAGCGAAAATCGCCGATTTTGGGCGTGTACACGGCGGTTTCTTGCTGGTTACGGCGGCCTAGAAAAAGATTTTTGAGGCAATCTGGGCGTGTGCGGGGCGGACTTTGCCCCTGCCGGTTTTCTTGAAGGTGGCGATGAGCGAGAACTCCAGGAATTCGACCGCGAGCCGCGTTTCGCTCCGGATTTGGAGGTTTTCGTGGGGGAGGGCGTCGGGGGCGACTAGCGAGAGCTTGAACAGGTTCTTGCTGCTGGGGGCGCTTTCGTGGACGGATGCCCCGATTTCGAGGCGGGGCCTGCTCCACGACGCGTCTGCGCGGTCGTGCTGCGTGCGTGCGCTGCCCGAGAGGGTCGCGGTGAGGCTGCCGTAATCGTGTGTGGATTCTGCCGATCCCTGGTAAATAGTTTGTCTGCAATTTTCGGAAGCCTCCTTGCAGGTAATTTTCGCGCCGATGCGGATGGCGGGAGGCCCGCTCTCTGCGTCGAGCGCGAGCCTGCCCGAGATGCTGTCGGAGTGCAGCGGCGAGAGAATCCTGGCACTTGTGGAGATGCGTGTGTTGAGGGGGTCTTTCGCGCGGATCGAGATGTTCTGCGTTGTCCAGAATCTGCGTGTGGCGATACTCGGGCTGAGCCGCGCCTGCAGGGGGATGCTGTCGCCGTGAACGTAGCCGGTCGTGCGCCACGAGATGGTGGAGGTGTCTCTGCCGTGGAGGCGGAAGTGTATGAGCGGGGTTGGTTCGCCGGGCTGGTACCAGGTGGCGATAAGCCCGGAGGGGAATGCGAGCGAGAGGCTTGCGGAATGGCGCGCGTCCCCGGCTTCGCTTGCAGCATCGTGTGTGCGCGTGCTGGCGTGCCAGTAGGCGGCACTTGCGGAAAATTTCTTGAAGGGGGTGATTGCAATTTGCGCGCTTGCCGTTCCGGAGGTGTCGAGCAGTATGCTCGGCTGGAAGTGCTTGAAGGAGGCTGCGACCGCGGTTCCCCACAGGGTGTCGAGCGGGATGGCGCTGTGCAGCTCGCGGGTGGAAATCTGCCCGAAGTGCGCCTCGCCCCGCTTGCCTTTGTACGTGAGCAGTTCCTGCGAGCCGAGCCGGAGCGTTGCCCTGTGGAAATTGAACAGCAGTTCCTTGCGGTGCGCCGTAACGTTGCCCGCGGAATCGAACCGCACCTTTGCGGAGAGGTGCCCGCTGTAGTGCCGGGGCGTTTTTTTGCTGCGGGTGCGAGTGCCTGCGGGATTACTGCGGCTGGGCTTGTGCGCGTTTTTACTGCCCGCAGTATTATTGCTCGCTGTTTTATTGCTCGCAGTATTATTGCCCGCGAACTCACCGTCTTCAAGGGGTGCCCGCGTGTCTGTTTCGCAGGGCTCGTTCGCGTAGATTTCGGCAAGCGCGCAGGCTTCCTGCATTCTTCCCTCGTCGAGAAGCGCGAGCATCTCTTCCGCTTCGCTTGCCTCGATGGTGCCGTCGTCCCACCATTCAAAGACTTGCGCCTCGGTGATGTCTGCGGGATGTGCCGGCAGTGGAAATATCGCCGCTCCGAGCGTCACGGCAATGGCAAGAAGGTGTATTTTTTTCGTGTCCATAGAGGTCCTCTACCTATATAGACGGTTTCGCGCGAAAAATGAGCCAAAACGCCCCTTTTTTTTTAGGAGGTTTTTAAATTTGTGGCATGGCAAGCGATTCCTGGCACAAGAATTCTGGCAAATGGTCGGGCCGTACACCCGCCCGCGCGGGCAGTACCGCCGGTCGCGATTTTGTGCCGCACCTCAAGGCGCCGCGTACCGATTTCCCGCTGTTTAACGGCAAGCGGGTGAAGCCCTCGCTAGAAGGCCTCGACAAGCTGTTGCATTACTACGGTGTGGAACTGGAACCCGCGACGCTCGCGCAGATTTGGGAATTCCACCAGCTGTTGCGCGCCAACAACGACGACCAGGATCTGACGCGCCTCAATGCGTTCGAGACGATGGTGGAACGCCATTACGCCGACTGCACCCTCATAAACGCGTTTGTGCCGGAGTGGCCCGCCCGCATGATAGATGTGGGGAGCGGCGCCGGTTTTCCGGGCATTCCGCTCAAGCTGGTAAACCCGCGTATCCGCCTTACTTTGTGCGAACCGCGCCCCAACCGCATCGAGTTCTTGAACATGGTCATCGAGAAGATGGGCCTCAAGGGCATCGACGTGTTCGGCCACAAGGTTACGAGCCGGAGCATGACGATTCCCGTAGACGGCGTCATCAGCCGCGCCTTTGAACTCATGGAAAAGACACTCCCGCGCATCGCCAATGCGCTCAAGGTCGGCGGCCGCGTGTACTTTATGAAGGGCCCGGGTGTTGCCGACGAACTGAAGGTTTTCCACCCCGAAGATTTCGGCTACAAGTTCGTCGGGAAGCATTTCTACACCATCCCGAACAGCACGCAGGATCGCGCGCTTGTTATCCTTGAACGTGTAGAATAAAAAAATGCCACCCGTTATAGGGTGACACAGAATTTTACTTTATATAGAATTTACTTTACGGCGATTCTCTGCACGAGATTCGCTGACCCGCTGCGCACGCGAACCATGTAGAGCCCGTCCGCAATGCCGTTCAGTTCAACGGAGCCCTTCTCGCACTTGGTGCTGAACACCGGGCGTCCCTGCATATCGAATACATCGACCTTCGCCGACTGCGTGCCTGCGATAAACAGCGTATGTCCGGCAATGTGCATGGTGACGCTGCCCGGGCCTGCAGACTGCGGAATTATTGGCAGTCCAATCGAGTCCTTTGTGGTCGAATCAGTTGCGGTCGAGTCTATCTTTGTAGAGTCAGTGACTGTCGAATCCTGCTTGGACGTGTCTTGGGGCGGTTCGAACGTCTGGAGTCTCACGAAGATACTGTCGAATGCCGGTTTCGGATTCAGGTTGTCATCGTAGATAAGGCCTTTTTGCCTGTTCAGACCGCTCAGCCAGCTCCATTTGTCGGATACGCCCCAGATCAGGTAGGTGTCCGCATTCGGTTCTTCGAGAACGATGTCCAGGTATTCGCGGAAGGTCTTTCCCTGACGCTCGAGATCGCTCTTGCTGACGTTAATGCCGCTCTTGAACCCGATATCGAGTTCGGTGATTTTCAGCTTGATGTTGAGTTTTGCGAGTTCCTTGGCGAGGGAGCGGAGGCTATCCGGCGAACCGATAAAGTGCTTGTCGGTGGTGGTGTCTTCCACGTGGGTCTGGGAACCTACGCAGGTGATGGGAATGCCGTTTGCAACCCAACGCTTCACCTGTTCCAGCAAGAAGCCTGCCTTGGCCTTTGAACTGATGCCCTGTTCGAGGTTGTAGTCGTTGTAGCAGAGTTCCGCATCCGGGTCTACGGCGTGCGTCCACACGAAGGCGGAGTCGATGAATTCGGGACCGATACCCTGGTACCACACGGAGCCGGTACGCCATTGGGGTTCGTTGTTGCTGATGGCTTCGTTCACCACGTCCCATTCGTCAATCTGGCCTTTCCAGTGCCCGACAACGTTCTCGATGTGGTTTTTGAGCACCTTGAGCAATTTCTGCTTGTCGTTCTTGTAGTTGTTCACCCAGCCCGGGACCTGACTGTGCCAGGCGAGGGCGTGACCGCGTACGCGCATGCCGTTTGCTTTCGCGTACTTGACCATTTTGTCGCCATTGTTGTAGTTGAACCGGCCTTCGCTGGGCTCGGTGGCATCGAACTTCATCTCGTTTTCGGCGACGACGATGTTGAACTGCGTCTTGTGAATTTGTTCGTAGTTGCTGGGAAGTTGCCCGTTGAACCATTGCGAGTTCAAAATAGCACCGACATAGATGTTATTTTTCTCGGCCAGCGATCTGAGGGTTTCGTCTGCGGCGAAGGTAGTGGTTAGGCTGGCGCCAAAAAGGGATACGCCAAACACAACCCCCGCAAGGGTTTGTTTTCTCATTGTTACTCCTTTATTTGCCTAATCCACTATGGTAAAAATAAACTAAAAATGGCCAAACGTGCCGTAAAGAAAAGTAAACGCGAAAATGTCAATGATGGATACGGGACTAAATGGCGAATTTCGCAAAATAACGGCGTTCTTCGTCCAGGACGAGGCCCTTGATTTGCGATTCGAGCTCGTCTGCCTGCGCGAGAATTCCCTTGGCGAATTTTTTCGTTGCTTCGGAACAGGGGTCTGCTATCTTGTGGTTGGCGCTTTTCAGGAATTTTTCCACCTTGTGGATGTATTCTCGGGTGCTGTCGTCGCAATAGGCTTCGAGCATGCGGGCGAAGATGTATTTCTCTGCGGTTGCGGACAAATGAACCATGTCGTCGGCGTAGAACCGGTAGTCGCGCAGTTCGTCCATCACTATTTCAAAGCTCGGAAAATAAGTGACCGTGCCCGCGGGCGCCTGCATGCCTGCTATCGCTTTTTCTATGGCGAGGTGGAGCGTAGATTTTGAAAGGTTGTTGCCATGGGCGCCGTCGCCCAGGTGGCGCAGCGGCGATACGGTGAATACAATGTGCTGGTCGCGACCCGCGATCGTGCGTAGGCATGCGACAATTCCGCAGATGGCTTCTGCCGCCTCGTCGACGGTAATCATCCTGCGCTCGAAGAGGTTCGGGTCTTGCCGGTGGCAGTTTGCGACTATGTTGCCATCCAGTGAATAGACAAAGGCGGTCCCGAGCGTAATGAACACGGCGTCTGCCTGCTGCAAGAATTCACGAGCCTGCGCGTTGGCAGTGTTCAGTTTTGCGATGCATTCCTCGCGGGTCGCTGCCGAAAGGGAACTGTGGGCGTGGTAGCTGTGCCACAGATTGTCGCTGCGGTTGTCCTTGAACACGTCGCTTTCGTCAAACGATTTGCCGTCTGCGATTCTGCGGAGTTGAAACTCGATGGAGAGCGGGTTGTACACCGTTCCGAACGGGTTGGAAAGCACGTTGAACTTTTGGGCGGCGAACTGCGCTGCGATATTGTCCGCAAAGCACGACCCGAAAAACGCGATGCGGCTCGTGTAATCGATGCGGATGCTCGATGCGGGAATGTCGACCTTGGTGAAAAGCTCCATGCCGTAAATATAGGTAATGCTTTAGGGCTGCTTGATGAGCGTTGAAACACCTTGGACAAGTTGTTGTGCTGTAAAAAATGTATAATTTTTACAAATTTATTTAATAATCTTTAAAATTTTGATAAAAACGCAATTTTTGTATTGTAGAATAAGTTGATTTTTGCAAAATAAGAGGTATATTTAGTGCATAACCCACCTAGAAACTAGGAATCGGTTAGGAGGAAAAATGAAGGACGTTTTTGAATACACGGGCTACCGCCAGTATATCGCGGATTTTTACGCCGAAAGGAAGGTGAAGTCCGCATTTACTTGGCGGGAATTTGCAAGGATGGCGGGGTTCTCCTCGTCGGTCCATTTGAAATACGTAAGTGAGGGTCGTTTCAACCTGGGTGGAGACGCCGTAGAGCGTGTGGCCGGCGCCATGGGGTTGTGTGGAAACCGGCTGGAGTATTTCCGCGCGATGGTGGAATTCGACCACGCCATTACGGACAATATCAAGAAGGAATTTTTCGAGAAAATGCTCTCCATCGCAAAGCAGAGCAACGCCAAGGTTATCGAGGGCGATGCCTTCCGCTATTTCGACAGTTGGAAAAATCCGGTACTTCGCGAACTTGCGCCCGCCATGCCGGGAGCGAAGCCCTTGGCGCTGGCACATGCGTGTCGCCCCAAGATCAGTGCTGCCGAAGTCAGCGAATCGCTGAACTTCCTCGTCAAGGCGAATCTGCTCTTGAAAGATGCGGACGGCAATTACGTGCAGACAGACAAGTACGTGACTGCCGGACCGATGGAGGCCGCTCCTGTCGCTATCCGCGGGCTGCACCGCCAGATGGGCGAAATCGCGCTCGAGGCTATCGAGGGCGTACCGCAAAGTGAACGCCATTTTTCGGGCGTGACCCTGGGTATCACACGCGGCGCTTACGACGAAATTATCGCGGTGATAGATGATTGCCGCAGGAAAATTATTGAAATCGCCACCAGGGAAGATGCAACAGATGAGGTGTATCGCCTGAACATCCAGTTCTTCCCGATGACAAACAAGAAGGGTTCTAAAAAAGGGTAGGAGGAAATCATGAACTACGTAAAAATGTGCAGAAAGTTTGTCTGCAATATGGCGATGCCGCTCGCCATGATGTTTGCGGCGTTTACTGCAAGTGCGCTTGTGGGGTGCAGTGACGACAAGCCTGTCGCGGGCGGCGCTTCCGAGGAACCGAGCGGTCTGGCTTCGCTGGAAAACATTACCGTTGCCGGCCGCGCGCTGAATCTGTCCGTGTCGGCGCAGTTGATGGGTAAGGGCGAAAATGAACATATGACGGTCTTTTCGGGGACCGCCTACGCTGAAGATGCCCAGGTTAAATTCTTTAGTATCGATACGGCTACATTTGAGATGTCTGAAGAGCCTTTTGCTCAGGTGAAATCGGGCAAGGAGGGAAATTTCGAAGTGAAGGGAATTTCTCCCGAGAGCCCGTACGCCGTTGTCGAGGTCTCTGGAAAGATTGCCGTTGATGCGAAGAACCCTTATGCCAGAAAGAGTTTTTTCGATTCTCCCGATAATTCGCTGGGCTGGACGACTTACCGAAACGTCGTAGATTTACGCGAAACAAAAGACGTGAAGGTCAATATCCTTACGACTCTTGCCGCGTCCCGCACCGTGGGTCTCGCGAAGTCGGGCATTACCTTTGCGGAGGCGAAAGTTCAGGCGGAAAAGGACGTGCTGCTTGCGCTCGGAATACGCGACTCGCTGGCTGCTTTTGATGAGGTGTCCTATTCCCAAAAATCGAGTTCCGTTTTCCCCGTGTTTATCATGGCCAGCTACCTATTCAGCGGTTCTTCCGATGCGGTTGACCTCGCTGCGGCAGACATTGCCGAGAATGGAACCTGGAGTGCCCTTACTTATGAACGTAACTTGGATGCTAAGGGAACAGAACTCGATTTTCACCTGCTTCGCGAAATGGATTTCCTTGCCCTGCTGGGGCTTGGTTTGGGTGATATCCGTGTTGCGGAATTGGCCGAAAAGTATTTCTTCAATGTGATCGGAGTGATTCCCATGAGGAAGGGACTCTGCACCGACGACAGGGAGGGTGAGAAGAATGACTTTGGCTCTTTCAACGAATTTGTTTGTGAATCGGGTTATTGGGAGCTGCACGAAAAGGAGTCGGTTTACCAGAAAAAGTTCGGGACTATGACGGATGAGCGTGATGGAAAAACGTACAAGACGTTTACGGTTGAATATGATGGCGAATCTAGGACTTGGCTTGCAGAGAACCTGAACTACACTGTTGATAATTCGTGGTGCTATAACGATGATCAGGCCAACTGCGAAAAGTACGGGCGTTTGTATTCGACGTGGGCCGCTTTCGATATTCCCCGTGATACCCAGTATATTGCCGCGAGTTGGGCGAATGATTCCGCATGGTATTTTGAAGTTGAGGATGCAGAGGAATACGTGAATGCTTATGATACGGCATATGACCATCTGGTAGATGTCCTAGATTCAGTGGATGGTCAGGGTGTTTGTCCGGAAGGCTGGCGAATCCCGACTCCGGATGATTGGGGTCACCTGCTCAGCGCCATCTATGAGGTCGACAAGAATGCCAACATTCCCGCTGCCTTGAAATCAAAAACCTGGACAATGGGGATGGATGGGTTGGATGTCGTAGGGTTCAACATGCTGCCTTCTGGTTTTGCTGACAGGCGGATCATTCCGGACTGGTCTATTGCCGATGGCTACCTCGAAGAATTCTTCCCTGAGGATGGTTTTACGCGTACGAACGGATTCATGGATTATGATTTAGAAAATTCGGCTTGCTACTTACTTTATGGAAAGAATGGCGAAACGGTGATTAGGTCAACGAATGCTGTGTTCCAGGCTGGTGGATTGGTGCCTTGCATTGATGTTTCCAATGATGGCAAGATGAGGGTACTCCAAACTGAACCGGAATATGGCAACCCTGTCCGCTGCGTCAAGAATTAGTGCTCAAAATCACAAAATTGGTAGGAGGAGACCTCAAGGAGGAGAAAAAGGGGGAGGAGGAAAGGAAGATGGGTTACGGCCCATCTTCTTTTTTATATTTTTCTATGACCCAATCTACTGACAGAGGAATTTGTTATGAAACCTGGGAAAACCGAACTCCGTTTGAATGAAGGCATCGAAAAGCGCGGCGCCCTCTTTGCCGTGCTGCTGGATCCGGACACCTCGGACGAGGCCGCCTTCGTGAAGGCCGGCGCCATGGCCGCCGAAAACGGAGCCGACCTTCTGCTGGTGGGCGGTTCTTACCTGGGGAACTTCACTCTCCCCAAGCAGGTGGCCGCGCTCAAGGCGAACGTGGACTTGCCCGTGGTGCTTTTCCCGGGTGGCGCCTCGCAGGTGGTGCCCGGTTTTGACGCGATGCTCTTCATGACCCTCGTGAGCGGTCGCAACCCGAACTACCTCATCGACGAGCAGGTTCGCGGTGGCGCGCTCGTGCGTGCGCTCAACATGGAGGCCATCCCGACGGCCTACCAACTCATCAACAGCGGCAAACGCACGACGGTGGAATACATCAGCGGCACCATGCCCGTGCCCGCGAACAAGCCCAAGCTGAGCA
>Ga0310696_10005367_pt1 | contig 15480 bp, 13 predicted proteins | sample AusTroGonzalo_MG_4_FD_203885 | JGI IMG/M metagenome (GOLD analysis project Ga0310696, IMG submission 203885) | Bovine rumen microbial communities from tropical cattle in Woodstock, Queensland, Australia - Gonzalo_02 (v2) (version 2) | ecosystem: Host-associated > Mammals > Digestive system >...
CACCGTATATCGATGATCACCGTCGATCCCGGACACGGCGGGCGCGATCGGGGGGCGGCCGGCCGGTCGCTGATCGAAAAACGATCGACGCTGATGCTGGCGAAGCGGGTCGCGGCGATATTGCACGCCTGCGGCTACCGCGTCCATCTGACGCGGACGGGCGATTACTACGTGCCGCTGGCCGAACGCTGCCGCATCCAGCGGAAGCACAAAAGCGACCTTTTCGTTTCGATCCACGTCAACGCCGCCGTCAATCCGAACCTTCGCGGCATCGAGACTTACGCGCTGACCCCGGCCGGAGCGCCGTCCACATCAGGCGGCCCGCCGCTGAATCGGAGCTTCAGCGGCAATATATTGGACGGCAACAACATGCTGCTGGCGTATTCGATCCAGCAGTCGCTGCTGCGCCGCACCGGAGCCGTCGACCGGGGGGTGAAGCGGGCGCGCTTCGCCGTGCTGAAGGACATCGCGGCTCCCGGAGTGCTGGTCGAAGTCGGTTTCATATCCAATCCGGGCGAGGAAAGACTGCTCCTCAATGCCGTCTACCGCGAAAGGATCGCCCGGGGGATCGTCGAAGGTATCATCGTCTACCACCGGATGATGATGCGCCGCTGAAAAAAACTTTCCGTTCCTCACGCCGTTTTTTTGTATTTGCGCCATATATGTGCTATATTATCAATAAGAGTGTTTTACTATAAGCGGTTTTATGGCGTTTCCCGCCGGTTCGTGAAGTCATTTTCGCGGGAGGCGTCCGTGAACATACAGGGTATTGCGTTATCGTGACCGAGATCCCGGATTATCAGTTTTACGACGTCGACGGATACGACACTCCGGAGGACAACCGGAGTTCGCTGTCGTTCCGTTTGTGTCTCAAGTGCCGTCTGTACTACTACGCCGGTATGTTCGGGACTTTCATCCACGGCGGGTTGCTCGGCATGCACGGCCGGCTCGACGCGAATACCCAGACCCGGTACTCCAACTTCAACCTCCATCTGATCGAAAAGTGCGGCGGGCGCGTTCACATCGCCGGGCTCAAGTATTTGCGCGAGAACGCCGGTCGGCCGGTCGTCGTCGTTTCCAACCACATGAGTCTCCTGGAAGCGGGGCTGCTGCACTCGGTGCTGCGCGGTTATCTGGAGGTCTCGTTCGTCGTCAAGGAGTCGCTGCTGCGTGTGCCGTTTCTGCGTCACGTCGTAAAGTCGGTCGACGTGATCCCCGTGTCGCGGAATAACCCGAGAGAGGATTTCAAGGTCATGCTCCGCGAGGGGAAAAGGATCCTCGCCGACGGGCGGAGCCTGATCGTTTTTCCGCAGTCCACCCGCACCGAGACGCTGGATCCGGAAAAGTTCAACACCGTCGGCGTCAAGCTCGCCCGCGCCGCGGGGGTGCCGGTGATCCCGATGGCGCTCAAGACCGACTTCATCGCCAACGGACGTTTGGTGCGCGACTTGGGGCCCATCCGTCCCGGGCGGATCGTCTGCTTCGAATTCGGCCCCCCCATGAAGATATCCGGCAGCGGTCAGGAAGAGCAGCAGGCGATCATCGACTTCATCAACTCCCGGCTGGTCGAGTGGCGTAAAATGGATGTGGAGGCGGGACGATGAGGAAACTGCTGAAAATCGCGCTGCTTCTGTGTCTGATATGCGCCGGGATCACCCTGCGCGGCGTCAACATTCTGGGCGAAAAGATCAACAAGAACGACTTCAAGCGCTTCAAGGCGGACAGCTGGCGCGTGGTCGGCAAGAACATCATCGCCAGCGGCAACGTCAAAATCCCCTTCGGCAACTTCGAACTGCGCGCCGATCAGGCGGTGCTGAATTTGGAGAGCCACGACCTGGAGGCTGTCGGCAACATCCGGCTTCAGCGCTGGCAGCACGGGGAGGTCTTGATCGAACTGTCCAAACTGGAGGAGCAGGCGCACATTACCGGCGTGCGCATCAAAGTCATCGGCTACACCGGCGACATCTGGGGCAACAGAAAGGTGCGCATCAAGATATCCCGGCCCACCGACAACATTTCGGCGCACCGCATCTGCGGCAACATCGACACCGGTTATTTCAGCTTCGACCGCGCCCAGCTGCGTTTCAGAAACATGGTCTGTCGGGCCGAATCCGGCGAACGCCGCCCCGACGGGATCTTCATACTCAACAACGCCGAGATGAGCGCCTGCGCTTATCTGGAGCACGACAACGGCCATTACAGCATCGGCGCCAATCAGATGAAGCTCACCCCCTTCGCGCCGGATTCCTTCGACTTAAGGGAGCAGGATTTCGGCTCCGGCACCGGTGATTACGCGGTCTGGCTGACCAACGGCTGGGCCAAGATATACGGCGTGCCGGTGCTGTGGCTGCCCGCGTTTTACAAGCCTCGCGACGAATCGCCGGGGATAAGCAGTTTCGTCTTCGGCCGATCCGACAGATGGGGATACTACCTCTCGCTGCGCAAGCGTTTCAAGCTGCTCGAATATCCCGCGGCTTCGGTACAGCTTATGGGCGACTTCTATTCGCTCCGCGGCTTCGGTTACGGCGCCAACGGCTATATCGCCACGAACAACAGCGTGACGACTTTCATGGCGTACTCGATCTACGACAACCACCCGTACAAGGAGAACTTCTACCGCCTTTTCCGACTGGAAGTGCCGAACAACCGCTACAACTTCCGCGTCAGCAACGTGACACATATCACCCCGCGGCTGGATTTCCGGGGCTCGTTCGAGTACAACAGCGACTACTTCTTCACGCGGGACTTCTTCGAAAAGCATTTCAACGTCGATCCGCAGCCCAGTACTTACGCCGCGTTGGAACAGCAGTTCGACATATTCAGCGTGTCGCTGCTCTTCCGGCTGCAGGCCAATCGCTTCTACTCGACGGTGGAAAAGATCCCCGAGGTGCGGATAGACCTGCACCGGCAGCAGATATTCAACACGCCGTTCTACTATCAGGGCGACCTTTCCGCCAGCTACATGCGGATGCGCTGGATCAAGTTCGACAAAGACCCCAAGGAGGATCTGGAACTGAAGAATTACGAACTCGACGACTATGACGCGTTCCGCTTCGACACGACCCATTTCATCTATCTGCCGCTGCAGAAATACGGGTTTTCGCTGATCCCGCGCGCCGGCGTCAAGCTGACCGCCTACTCGAATTCGTCGGAAAAAGAAGTTTCGAGCAACGATCTGATCAAGCTGTTCACCGCCGCCAATGCGACCTCAAAAGGCGTCGGCGACCTCAACAACTACGACCACAAGGGCGGTGCACGGGTGCGCGTGGCCGGCGAACTCGGCGCCGAAGCGTCGTTCAAGATCCACAACACCTGGCAGAACCTCCGCAGCGACTTCCTCGGGATCGACGGGCTGCGCCACGTGATGCGGCCCTACATCAACTACACCTACATCACCAAGCCCAACGTGGACCGCAAGTACCTCTTCTACTTCGACGACATCGACCGGATCGAAAAGGAGAACTTCTTCCGCTTCGGCTTGGAGAACCGCCTGCAGACCCGCAACGGCGACGAGGGACTGCGCGAGTATTTATCGATGGAAAACTACTGGGACCTCTACCTCGAGAAGAGCGACGACAACGAAGATCTTAGCAACATCGGCAACTTCTGCACCAAACTGACGTTCCGGCCCATCCGCAACCTGACCATCAGCACCGATTTCAGCATCGACCTCGGCGGCAACAACGAGGAGCTCGAACCCTACCGGCGGCGCAACGGACGCGAAGCCAACGTCGGTCTGCGGGCCAAGTGGCTGAACCGCTGGAGTCTGGCGGTGACCTACGAACCGGTCAAGGATTTCTCTTTCACCTTCTCGTACCTCTACCGCCGTCCGTACAATGTCCGGAGCGCCTATTCGATGGGGTCGACTTTCGAACTGCTCGACGCCGGCAGTTACTTCAACTGCTACCGCAAGAGCCGCTCCGAGACCTTCAACTTCGGCGCGCGGATGCCGCTCACCCCCGACCGCCGCACTTTCGGCGCCTTCAATATCAGCTACGACGTGCTCAAGGGCGGCTTCAGCAATATCGCTTTCATGATCACGCGCCAGTTCCACTGCTTCGAAGTGATCGCCTCGCTGGGGTTCGAACGGTCCGACGGCGCGGAGGAAACCACTTGGGATACCAACTATTCCATCCAGGTGCGGCTGCTCGGTCTGGAAATGCCGGTGCAGAACGACAGCAACCAGATGCTCAGCCGGGCCAACGACATCGCCTTCGGCAACAACGCGAAAAAGGGCTTCTGGTGATCTTGGCGGCGGGCATTTGCGGCAAAGATGAAGATAAGGACGTTAAAGCTGCGCAACTTCCGCAACGTTGCGCGGGGGACTTTCGATTTTTCCGCCTCGCGGGTGTTGTTTCTGGGGCCGAACGGCGCCGGCAAGAGCAATCTTCTTGAGGCGATAGGTTTTTTGAGCGTGCTGCGATCGTTCCGGGGGGCGCCGCCGCGCGAGATGATGAAGCTCGACGAACACGAGTTCACCATCGCGGCGGAGCTGGACTGCGGGGCGTACCGCAAGCGTCTGGCGCTCCGCGAAAGCGGCTCCGGGAGGGAGCTTTTCGAGGAGCGGCGGCCGGTCCGCCGCTCCAGCGACTTCATCCGCCACTTCCGCTCCGTGGTCTTCGCGCCGGAGGACCGGATGATCATCGCGGGCGGCGCTTCGCATCGGCGGCGTTTTTTCGACATGCTGATCTCGGTGCTCGAGCCGAAGTACTTCGCGGCGCTCGGCAGCTGCGGGCGCGCGCTCAAGCAGCGGAATCGGGCGCTGCGTGCCGGCGGCAGAGGAGCCGAGTACTTCGACCCGGTCCTGGCGGAGAGCGCGGGCGTGCTCACGGCTTTCCGCCGCGAGTACGCGGCGATGTTGGAAAAGGAGGTCAACAAACTGCTGGCTCCGCGCGGGGTCTTCGGGGTGAAGTGCCGCTTTTCCGCGCCGGAGGACGAGGGGGCGTTCCTTAAACTTCTCGCCGCAGAGAGGACGCGGGAACTGCGGCGGGGGGCGACGCTTTACGGACCGCACCTCGACGACTTCGAGCTGACGCTCGACGGCAGGGAGTTGCGGAGCTGCGGATCGAACGGCCAGATAAGGCTGTTGTCGCTGTATCTCAAGCTCGCGGAGTTCGCGCTGGTCCGCAAGCTGGCGGAGCTGCCGGTGCTGGTGCTCGCCGATGACGTCACGTGCGAGCTGGATGCGGAAAACACCCGGCGCTTCTTCGAGCTGACGCAGGTGGCGGATCAGGCGTTTTTCACCTTCACCCGGCGGCCGGAAGGGGCGTTTTTCGCCGGGGCGCAGGAAATATTGTTACCGACGGCGCAGTGACGCCGGATCAACGAATACAGAGGGATCGGGGAGTGCGATGAAAAAGGAGCGGAAACGGGAGCGTTTCTACCAACGGTGGAGCGCGGATGCTAAATTCGACGACTGGCGGCAGTTGGGCGGTTACTGCTTGGCGGCGTATCTGATCAACCTCGTCATATCCTCGCTTTTCCTCTTGGAGGTGAAGAATTGGGACACCCTGACGCTGGTGCTCGCGGCGACTCTGCTGCCGGTCTACGCGCTGGTCTACACCCTGCCGTCGGCGCTGCTGACGCTGCTGTCGGCGGCGTTCGTCAGGCCGCGCCGGGCCCGGCGGATCGTCGCCGCTGTCGCCGGGACGCTGTTTTTCAGCGCAACCCAGCTGCTGCTGCTGGCGGACTACGGTCTGCTGAAGAACTTCGGCTATCACTTCAATCCCTTCGTCTGGAATCTGTTGACCACGCCGGGCGGCTTCGCCTCCATGGGGATGAGGAGCAACACGGTCATACTGCTGTCGTCGGCGATCGCCGCCGACGTCGTGCTGAACGGTGCGCTGGCGTATCTCATACTGTTCCTGCGCGGCGGCGCGATTTCTCTCCGGATGTACCGGGTCTTCAGATCGTGGCGCAAGGTCGCGTTGCTGCTGCTGGCGATCGTCCTCGGATTCACGGGTGCGACGGTTTTCGCATGGGGCTTCTACATGAACCACCCGGCTCCGTTGCTCGCCTCGACGTGCATCCCCGCCTTCCAGCGGGTCAGGATGAACAATTTCTTCAAGATGATCGGGATCCGGGAGCCGACGCGCGACGAGTTGCTGATGCGCGTCCCCGGCCGTATCGACAACTATCCGTGCAAGCCGATCGTCCGCCGCGCCGACCGCAAGAAGTACAACGTGGTTTGGCTCGCCTGCGAATCGTGGCGGGCGGATATGTTAACCCCGGAGGTCATGCCCAATACTTGGCGTTTCGCCGAGAAGTACGGCATTCGGTTCACGCGCAATTATTCCGGCGGCAACAACACCCGGATGGGGGTGTTTTCGATGTTCTACGGGCTGTACGGCAGCTACTGGCACTCGTTCCTCGATGCGCGGCGGGGGGCGCTGCTGATCGACTGGATGATCGAAGACGGGTACGACATCCGGTGCTTCACCTCGGCGAAGTTCAGCTATCCGGAGTTCGACAAGACGGTGTTCGCGAAGCTGCCGTCGAGTGCGCTCAACAGCGACGACGACGGGGTGACCTACGTCCGCGACATCCGCAACACCGCTCGACTGCTGAAGTTCATCGGCGGCGACCATCAGGGCAAGCCATTCATGACGTTCATGTTCTTCGAAAGTCCGCACTACCCCTACGAGTTCCCGCCGGAGAACGCGGTTTTCAAGCCCTTCGTCGAGAAGGTCGATTATCTGAAACTCGGCCCCTCCCGCGCCGAAGAGATCAAAAACCGCACCCGCAACTGCTGTCGGACTTTGGACGGCTTCCTCGGGCAGGTCTTCGACGCGCTGGAAAAACAGGGACGGCTGGACGACACCATCGTCGTCGTCCTCGGCGACCACGGCGAAGAGATCTTCGAGCACGGCAAACAGGGGCACGGTCAGAATTTTACCGACGAGCAGACCCGCACGCCGCTCATCATCCATCTGCCGGGGCAGCAGCCGCGCGTCTACGACCGGATGAGTTCGCACCTCGACGTGTCGGCGATTTTGGCGCCGTACTTCGGCGTCGAAAACCCGGCGTCGGATTTTTCGCACGGCATAAATCTGCTCGCGCCCGACGCTCCGAAGCGCCGATACACCGTCATCACCCAGTACGAGAAAAGCTTCTTCACGGGCGAAAAGTACAAGATGCCGCTGCCGCTGGATAAATTCAGCTCCATCACGGCGCGCGCCTACGACGCCGAAGACCGGGAACTGCCGAACACCAAGGTCGTCTACGACGAGTATCAGAACGAGCTGATGGAGGTCCTTCAGGACCTCAGCCGCTTCATCAAGTAGTCGCGCGCGGCGGCGAGGTGCAGATGCGGGCGCGAAGTTCCGCCTCGAAGGTCTCCGCCCGCCGGCCGCCCGCGAAGGCGACGCCGAATTTCGCCGGTTCGGCGAGTTTCAGCTCCGCCACGGTCACGGGATCCGTCAAGCCGCCGCCTTCCGCCGTGAGCCACCTGACCGGCAGTCCCCCCAAGGCGTTCAGCGCTCTCGGCAGGACCGTCCCCGCCGTGACCTCGCGCCCCGAGAAGAGCACGATGAAGCTCCGATGATCCGGCGACGCATCCGCGATCTCCTCCTTCAAATGCACCTGTGCGGCGTCGGGGCTTTCCGCCGGGTGGCGGTGCCGGAAGAGCACCTCGTTCACGGCGAGCCCGCTCAAGTCGGCGATCACGCCGGTGAGCGCCCTTTCGACGTCTTCCGGAGTGAGTGCGGCGCGGCGCTCCAGCCGCCGTTCCCGGTCCAGCGTCGTAGCGGCCGCCCCCGGAAAGCCGTATGTGATAACGATCCCGGAATCCGCGGTTCCGATTTCTCCATCCATCGCAAATCTCCTTTCCGTCAGGCGAAGCACGCTCTGATGCGTCCCGTCGCCGTGAAAGCTCCATCCCGTTCCCCGAATTCGATGCCGCCTTCCGCGGCGAGTTCCGTGAATCCGCAGGTCCCGTAACCGGGCAGCGCCCCCCAGACGGCGGCGACGAAAGCGTGCGCCTCTTCCGGTTCGGCGAAGATGCCGCGCACCTCGGCGACGAACTCCGCTAGCTCCGCTTCCGCGAGCTTTCCCGATACGAAGCGCACGCGGACCATGGGCGGCGCTTCGGTCACTTCGCCGTTTCCGCACAAAACCGTTTGATCAAGGATCAGACCGCTCTGTTGGGCCACCTGGCGCGCCAGAGCGCATTCCGCCGCGGCGATATCCATAAACAGCTCCTTTCCGGCGCTTCACGCGAAGGTGAAGAGCGTTCCGTTGTCGTCCGGGCACGCCCGGAAGGTGAGTTTGGCCCGGTGGTTGTCCTGACGCGGCGCGTATTCGAGCAGCGGCAGCAGCACCGCTCTGGGGAAGCGCAGCGTCTTTTCCCCGCTCGACTCGGGTGGGGCGAGGACGAGTTCGCGGGTCTTGTCGGTAGCGAGCACGTCGTCGCCGACCGAAAAGGCGGCGACGAGTTCCAGCGCGGTCGCGATGTCGCAGCTCGATATGGTGACGATCGCGGCGGTATCGATGATCTCCGACGCTGCTTCGTCGCCGCCGTCGCGGTCGTAGAGGCGGCAGTCGTGGCAGCGGTGCGTGATGCGGATCTCCGGGATCCCGGCGAGGATGCCGAGACCGCGGTTACCGAAGCTCACATGGTACGGGTGGCGTTTGATCTGGTTCAAATTTTCGGGCATGACGGCTTCCTCCCCCTGTTCAGTTCGACACTTCGCAGCGGCGGCAGACGATCCGCCCGTCCAAGTCGCGGCAGATGCGCACCGAGGCGAGCTCATAGTCGGCGCCGTCGCAGCGCACCAGATCGCCGGGGCGCGGCTCGGCGGGAGGAGGGATCAGAAACTGCGATTTTTCGCGGATCGTCGGAGGATCATCCGCATGCGGTTCCCGCGAACGGCGTTCGATGAACAGCGCCGGAGACGCGGTCTCCGTTACGACCGTTTCCCCGTCCGGTCCCCGCTCCGAGTGACGGAGCGTCACCGTGACATTGCATTTGAACATATTTCCCCACCTTTCCGCCGGCGCCGGCGATTGTCATACGCGCCACTATGCGCGGCGTTTGTCAACACCCCGGCGCGGGGAATGGGGGAAATGGCAGGTCAAGCCAGAAGCAGCAGCGCTTCGCGCCCCGTCATGCCGGTGCGGATCCCGCGCGCGGCGGCCGCCGCGGAGACCAGTTTTACTTGAGCGGCGAGCATGTCGTCGAAGCTCTTTACGCCCGTGACGATCGCCACTGCGTCGCCGACCTTGTCCGCCGTTTCGATCGAAAAGTAGCCGCAGCCCAGAAAGCCGCCGCCGCCCAGAATGAACAAAACCTTCGTGTTCGGGGTCGCCGCTGCGAATCCCGCGAACTCCCTGCCGTCTATGATGATCTTTTCCATGAGCCGCCTCCGTGGTTCATTATTTTATGGTAACGCGTGCGCGCGGATCGCGGATAAGATAACATGGGCGGAATGGCAAATCAAGCGTTTTGACTAAAATCCACCGCTTCAGTAATCTTTCGAAAACGCTTGTTTTATTTCGTTTCCCGCGCACGCGCATCATGATACGTCGAAAAAAGCCGCAAAATTTTTTCCCGGCAGGTTGACAAAACGGTTTTTCGCGGCTATAATAGTCCGTGTGTTATACAGAAAACAGTATAGGGTATTGGCGTAGGAGCGGCATGACCACATATCACCGGCACCTTTCGCGCAAAGTCGAATTCGCGCGCGATGCGATCGTGACGTGGATCCACGACCGCAAGCTGGCTCCCGGCGACCGTCTGCCGCCGTACTCCCGGCTCCGCGAGGAGTTCGGGCTGGGCAGTCAGACGATCGCGGCGGCGGTCGGGTCGCTCTGCGAGCTGGGCGTGCTTGAGGTGCGCGACAAGGTCGGCATCTTCGTCAAGAACCCGGAGGGCGGTCATCTGGCGGGGCGGACGGTCGCGGTGGCGGTGCGGAGTCTGGTCGGCAGTTCCTATGCGGCGATGCTGGCGGGGTTCATCCAGAAGCAGCTGAACGAGCGCAACTGCCGCTGTCTGACCTTTTACCAGCAGTCCGATCCGGAGCTGGCGCCGCGTCCGAACCTGAACGAGTTCCCCGGGTTGGAACAGGCGGCGGCGGAGCACCGTTTCGACGGTATGATCTCGCTGTGCCCCTTCGCCGATCCGGCGCGGCGGAAGCTGGAAAACTGCGGCGTCAAGTATTGTTTCATCGGTGACGACGACCATCCGGCGCCCGCATTCGGGGTGCTTATCGACGTCAAGGGTTTCATCGGCAGCGCGAAGCGCAAGCTGGAGCAAGCGGGCTGTCGGCGCATCGTGCAGTTCTGCGCGTCGGCCGCTCAGGCGGCGCAGCGGCGCGAGCTTCTGGAGGCGGTCACGGGGTGCTCCTACGACGGCGGCGCGGCGATCGCGCGCAAGTTTCTGGCGCTGCCGCCGGAACGGCGCCCGGACGGGATCGTCAGCGACGACGACACGATCGTCAGCGGCTTCCTCGCCGAATTGGTGTCGCACCGCTCGGGCGGCGAAGATTATCTGCCGCTCGTGGCGACGATCATCCACGAGGAAATAGGCGAGCGTTATCCCTCGCCGCGGATGATCCTCTACTCGCAGAACGTCGAGGGTTACGCCAAGCTGGCGGTCGATCTGCTGCTGAAGATGCTTCAGGGCGCGGTCGTCGGCGATACGATGGTCACGTACAAATTCAAAGAGTTGTCGAGGACTCGGGAAGCGGTTTCCCCTGTCCGTTAGAATAAAAAAGTAATCCGGCTCCGTGCGCGAAGTGCGCGTCCGGGCCAAAACCGAAAGGAAAAAAATCATGAGCAGCGAAAAGATCGCCCGTCTGGCCATCAACGGCGGAGAGAAGTCCTATAAGGGCACCTTCCCGATGTGGCCCCAGTTCAACCCCGCCTGCTACGACAAGGTCGTGGACATCCTCAAGAGCGGCAAGGTCAACTACTGGACCGGCGACGTCGGCAAGAAGTTCGAGGAAGAGTGGGCGAAGTACATCGGCGTCAAGAACGCGATCAGCGTTTCTAACGGCACCGCCGCTCTGCATACCGCTCTCGCGGCGCTGAACATCGGCCCCGGCGACGAGGTCATCTGCACCAGCTACAGCTTCATCGCGTCGAGCTTCTGCGTGCTGCAGGCGGGCGCGCTGCCGGTCTTCGCCGACACGACGACCGACCACACCCTCGATCCCGCGGACATCGAGCGCCACATCACCGAGCGCACCAAGGCGATCGTGGTCGTCCACCTCTACGGCATCATCGCCGACATGGATCCCATCATGGCGATCGCCAAGAAGTACAACCTCAAGGTCGTGGAAGACTGCGCGCAGTGCTTCGGCGGCGTCTACAAAGGCCGCACCGCCGGTACGATCGGCGACGTCGGCTGCTTCAGCTTCTGCCAGAGCAAGCACTTCACGACCGGCGGCGAAGGCGGCATGGTCGTCACCAACAACGACGATCTGGCGTGGGAGTGCCGCAGCTTCCGCGACCACGGCTACGACGTCAAGGAGAGACTGAACCTGCTCGAGATGGAAGGCAAGCTCCTGTACATCCACAAGCGCGTCGGCTTCAACTTCCGCATGACCGAGATCCAGAGCCAGATCGGTCTCTGCGAGCTCGAGCGCTTCGCGAACTGGAACCTCCCGAACCGCCGCCGCAACGGCCGCATCCTCATCAAGGAACTGGCGAACCATCCGCTCGTGATGCACGCGCCGGTCGACACTCCGGAACGCCAGAACGCCTTCTGGTGGGCCCCGTTCGTGCTCGATACCGACAAGCTGACCTGCACCACCAAGGAGTTCATCAAGGCCGTCGGAGCCGAGGGCGTGCCGGTCTACAGCGTGCTGTGGCCCGAGATGTACAAGGAACGCGCCTATATCGAGCGCAACGGCTTCGGCGTGGCGAAGTACCCGTTCTGCGATCCCAAGTCGCGCAACATCGACTACGCGAACGACTTCAACTGCAAGACCGCGAACTGGCTGACCGACCGCACCATCAGCTTCTTCACGCACCCCGTCTACTCGGAAGAGCAGATGCTGGCCTGCGCCGATGCGTTCCGCAAGGTCGCCGACGCCTATATGAAGTAAGTCGAGCTTCGTAAAAAAAACTTCCGGCGCGGCGGGAAGCGCGCCGCGCCGGAAGCTCAACTATCGTCAAGGGAATGGATAAATATATGAAGAAGGTAAAATACGCTCTCATCGGTTTCGGCGGCATCGCCGAGAACCGGATCGCCAAAGAGGGCTTCGCCTGCGACAAGGCGCGCTTTCCGAAGGGGCTGGAAAAGGCCGAACTCGTCGGCGCGTTCGACGTCAACCCCGCCCGCGAGGCGGCGGCCAAGGCGCTGGGGCTCAAGTGGTACAAGTCGGTGGAGGAGCTCCTCGCCGATCCTGCGATCGACGCCGCCTACGTCGCCACCAACAACGCCAGCCACGCTGCGCTGGCGATCAAGGCGCTCAATGCCGGCAAGCACGTGATCGTCGAAAAGCCGATCGCCACCAGCGTCGAAGACGCCCAGGCGATGGTCAAGCTGGCGGCGCGCAAGAAGCTGTCGCTGATCGTCGACCACATGATGGTCAACAACGCCTACAACCGCCTCGCCCGCCGCACGGTGAACCTCTGCCGGGCGGGCAAGATCAACGACTGCTGCTTCCACATGGAGTTCCTCTACGGGGCGACCCCCGAAGAGGCGGCGACGTGGCGCTGCTCCAAGGTCGCCGAGATGGGCGGTCCCATCGGCGACGTGGCGTCGCACTGCTTCTACCTCGCCGAGTTCGTCCTCAACTCCAAGATCACCAGCGTAGCGGCGGTCTATCTGCCCAAGACGCTCGGCATCAAGGCCGAAGACGGAGCGTATATCAAGTTCACGATGGCGAACGGCATCACCGGGTCCGCGAAGGTCGCCTTCAGCGAGCCGCGCGGCGGTCTGATCGGCACCTTCTCGAATCTCGGCTACGAGATCTACGGCACCGAGGGCGTGATCCGCGGTTTTGGAACTATGTTCCAGATCTCCGGGCACCGCGACGAGCCGTACAAGATCCGGCTGGAGCTCGAGACCGCGAAGGGCGTCAAACCGCTCACGCCCCGCAAGTTCCCGAACATCTACCAGTCGCTCATCGAAGGGCATGCCGAGTCGGTCCGTACCGGCAATCTGCTCAACGGCAACGACGGGCTCCGCAACCTGCGGCTCTGCCTCGCGGCGCACAAGTCGGCGCGCAACGGCGGCAAGGCTTACAAGGTCCGCTGAGGATAAGACACAAGAACCGAAAAGACTTTGCCGACGCGCTCCGCTGTCTGGAGCGCGTCGGCGGTCACACATAAAGGAACAAGACATGTTGAACATCGGTTTGGCAAAGGAGATCATCACTCCTCCGTTCGGCGCGGGTCTCGCGGGTTACTTCAACCAGCGCCCCAACCGCGGCTTCTACGACGACGTCTGCGTCCGCGCGATGGCGATCGAGAAGGACGGTAAATTCACCGGGATCTTGAGCTTCGACCTCTGCAGTCTGAGCAACTCCTTCATCGAGGAGGTCCGGGTCGAAATGCGCGCCGCCGGCATCGAATTCGCCAACGACGTGATCATCGCCGCCACCCACACCCACACCGGGCCGAACCTCCGGCAGGGCGCCAAATCCAACGGCCCCGAGGCCTACGGCGTCAAGGAGGGCGTCGCCGGAGCGGTCCGCGCGATGAAGCGCGCCGTCCGCAGCATGGCCCCGGCGGAGATCTTCTACGCCGAGCATGACGACAACCCCTGCGCCTTCGTCCGCCGCTACATCATGAAGAGCGGCGCGGTCGTGACCAATCCCAGCCGCTGCAACCCCGACATCGTCGGCCCCGAGACCGGCTTCGACAAGCACATCCGCATCCTGGCCGTCAAGCAGTTCGGGCGCATCAGCGCGATCCTGGTCAATCTGGCGAACCACTGCGACACCGTCGGCGGCGACCTCGTTTCGGCGGACTGGCCGGGACGCATGGAGGCCGAGATCCAGTACGAGCTCAAGGAAGACGTCCCCGTCTTCCAGCTCACCGACGCCTCGGGCAACATCAACCACTTCGACGTGCACCAGAAGATCGACCAGACCAATTACGGCGAAGCCTGCCGCATCGGCCGCATCTACGGCAAGATCGTGGTCGGGTTGCTCGACAAGCTCGAACCGCTCTCGCTCGGCGACATGGAGATCAGCCACGCCGAGATGGAGATCCCGCACCGCAAGGTCACGCCGGAAGAGTACGCCGAAGCGAAGAAGTACCTCGAAGACACCAAGGACGCCAAGCTCTCGGACGGCGACCTCACCAGCGAAGGGTTGGCCAACGGCGAAGTCACGGTGATGCGCTACTTCAAGAAGCGGGTCATCGACTGCGCGGAAAAGAGCACTCCGTCGCACAAGAGCTCCATCACGCGGGTTAGCTTCGGCAAGGAACTCGCCTTCGTCACGCTGCCGGGAGAGCCCTTCAACGGCATCGCCGAGGCGATCCGCAAGGCGTCGCCGTACCGCAAGACGATCATCGTCGAGCTCGCCGAGTCGGCGTCGGGCTATGTGCCGATGCGCGACTGCTTCGAGCGCGGCGGCTACGAGGTCCAGCCGGGAGTCAACTCGGTCGCCCCGAACGCCAGCGATGTGATCATCGAAGCGTCGATCAAAAATCTGTAAGACCGGTTCACCGCATCCGGCGGGCTCGAGCCCGCCGGATTTTTTTTGCCATAAAATCGGCGCGCGGGGACTTGCGCAAGTCCGCAGGGCGAAGTCGGAAACCCTTGCATTTTTGAACTCCCGCGCGTATATTACGCGGGACACACGGAAGTTTAACCGGTCGCGCCAATCCGCGCCTTAAACCTTAAACTTTAAACCTTGAACCAAAAGGAATTTCATCATGCTCAACATCGGTCTTGCCACTGAAGTCATCACTCCTCCGTTCGGAACCGGTCTCGCCGGGTACTTCAACTACCGCCCCGCGCGCGGGGTCTACGACGACATCTGCGTCCGCGCGATGGCGGTGGAGCAGGACGGCAAGCGCACCGGCTTCATCGTCTTCGACCTCTGTTATTTGCTGAACCACTTCATCACCAATTTGAAGATGGAGCTCCGCGCGGCGGGGATCGACTTCGCCGAGGACATCGTCATTTCCGCCACCCACACCCACACCGGTACGGCGATCGGCCTCTCCAAGCCGAACGTGGCGGAATCCGCCGGCTACTCGGGGGCGATCCACGCGGCGGTGCGAGCGATGAAGCGCGCGCTGCGGAGCATGGCTCCCGCCGAGCTTGCCTACGCCGAGCGCGACGAGAACCCCTGCGCCTACGTCCGCCGCTACTTCATGAAGAGCGGCGCGGTAGTGACTAATCCGACCCGCTGCAACCCCGATATCGTCGGCCCGGAGACCGACTTCGACAAGCACATCCGCGTCCTCGCCGTGAAGCAGGAGGGGCGCATCAGCGCTCTTATGGTCAATCTGGCGAACCACTGCGACACCGTCGGCGGCGACATCGTTTCGGCGGACTGGCCGGGGAGAATGGAGGCG
>Ga0310696_10005368_pt1 | contig 15480 bp, 7 predicted proteins | sample AusTroGonzalo_MG_4_FD_203885 | JGI IMG/M metagenome (GOLD analysis project Ga0310696, IMG submission 203885) | Bovine rumen microbial communities from tropical cattle in Woodstock, Queensland, Australia - Gonzalo_02 (v2) (version 2) | ecosystem: Host-associated > Mammals > Digestive system >...
GTGGGAGATACATCCTGAGATGTCCATGTCCATGACGTGGGAGTATCACCGCTGTGCATGTAATACTTGGCCGAGAAGGTGCAATAGCTTCCGCCCGAAGTCGCCTTGCCTTCAAGCATATACTTGATGTCGGCAGGCTCCCAGTAACGGGCAAGACCGGCAAAGTTATCCTCACCGAAGAAGATGTGCAGACGGAGTTTTCCGTCGGTCACACCCGTGGCAAGAGCTTCGTCGGAGAACTCGAACAGGAAATAAAGCTTGTCGCTGTAAAGAGCCTTTACAGACTTCATTCCGGTGAGTTCGGCGTCGGCCTTGCAGGTGAAGGATACAATGCCTTCGCCTGTCCAGTCGCTAGTCTTACCATCGATGGTGATGGAAGGAACGCCGGGATCGGGAGTGGGCATCTCGGCTGCGTTGCCGATGTAGATGAGCTCGTTGTCCGGTAAGTACACAACGTCAAAGTCGGCCATGTTACCAACGTTGATGTTGTCACCGCCGGGAGCAGCCGTGAAGAAGGCATCCGGCTCGGCGAATACACCGCCACGGTTATCGGCCCAGTCGGCGGTCTTGCGGATCTTCCAACCGCCGGAGAGGTTCTGGTTGTAAGCAACCCAGTTGGCGCCGTCGAACATCATGAACTTGTCGCCGCCCCAGCTGTTGAAGTCGCCGATCAGGCCCCAGAAGTTGGTGCTGAGGGTGATGGTTACAGCCTCGGGATCGTAAACTACCATGTATTTACCGGCAGCCTTGATGTTGTTTCCACCGGCCACAGCAGCGAACGGAACGTCGGCCTCGGCAAAGTCTCCGCCGAAGTTCTCGGCCCAGTCGGCATACTTGCGGATCTTGATTTCATCGCCTTCGGCCAGCACGACAGGGATGGAATACCACTTGCCGTCTGCACCAAGGTTCATAGGAACGTCATGGTTCCAGCTGAAGCCGTCGATGGAAGCGATGGAACCTACCAGACCCCAAACCAGGGTGCCGATGGTCTCATTGTTGGCATTGTAAACCACCTGGAAGTTACCGGTGAGGTTGATGTTGTCACCATTCTGAATTGCCTCGGCAAATACGCCTTCGGCAGTTATGGTGGCGCCGCGGTTCACGGCCCAGTCGTGGTTGAAACGGACCTTCCAGCCGGCCGAGGTGATATCCACCTTCGGGCTCACCCAGATACCGGGCATAAGCTCGGTCATGAAGATGTCGTTGTTCCAGTCACCGTTTACGCCAATCAGGCTCCAGGTGTTGGAAGGAAGGGCTGCATCTACAACTACGGTCTCGGTTGCAGGATCGTAGGTTACAATGTATTCACCCTCGGGAACATTGATGTTGCTGCCATCGTGTACGACATCAAATGCCACGCCAAGCTCGGCGAATGTACCGCCGCGGTTTACGCCCCAGTCGTGGTTCTTACGGAGCTTGAACTCACCGCTGATGGCGGTAGCAGGGCTTACCCACTTGCCATCGGCCTCGGCCATGTCGATATCGTTGTCCCAGTCGCCATTCACGCCGATCAGGCTCCAGATGGTGAAGTCGTCATAGACGGTGATGGTAGGATTGGACTCGTCGGTGAGGTTCAGTTCTACCTTGTAGAAGCCTGCAGCAATGGGGATATTGGCGCCGCTGGCTACTGCCGGGAATGCAGTACCAAAGGTGTAGGTATAACCTTCGTCCTTGGACATACCATAATCACCGGCAGACCAGTCGCCGTCCTTACGCCACTTGAATTCAGTGGTTTCGGCGCCTTCTGCGGGAACGGCAGTGATGAAAGCGGTCCATACGCCGTCCTTTTCGGTAGCAAGGACATCGTTGTCCCAGTCGCCGTTAAGGCCGATGATGTTCCAACCGGTAACAGGCTCCGGTTCGGGTCCCGGTCCGGGGTCGTCGCCACCGGAGACGGGGCTCTTGCCACCCAGGGATTCCACAATCTTGAACAGTTTGGCATCCGGGTTCACCAGGAGGTCGTAAGTACCATCCACTTTGACACAGAGGTTCTTACCGCCGGCTGCGGCAGGATATTCCACATCCAGTTCACATTCAAACGGTTCTACGTCACCTTCGGCACCGAAGTTCTCGCCCCAGGCGTGATCCTTACGGAACTTGAACTGGTCGAAAGGACTGAGGACAACACCCTCGGCCACATGCCATGTGCCGTTGGTAGTCATAGTCACGTCGTTGTCCCAGTTGAGGCCAACACTTTCGATGGCGCCGGTTACGCCCCAGTCGGAAGGATCGTCAAAGCCGGGATAGGTAATATAAGCGTCCAAGATGGTGAACGTACCGGCATCGGTATCCAGCAGGAGGTCATAGACACCCTCTGCGGCTACGCCAAGGTTCTTACCACCAGCGGAGGCAGGATATTCGGTACCCAGTTCGCATACGAACGGTTCTACGTCGCCCTCGGCACCGAAGTTCTCGCCCCAGGCGTGATCCTTACGGAACTTGAACTGGTCGTTGGGGGTCAGTTTAACGGCACGTGCAACGTGACGGCCACCGTCGGTGTACATGGTGATATCCTTATCCCAGTTGAAGCCAACGCTCTCGATAGAGCCGGTTACACCCCATGCGGAAACCTCTGTATAGGCCTCCCAAGGATTCTTGTTGACAATAATCTCCAGGGAAGTGCTTACGGCTTGCTCGGAATCGATGGAAAATTCCACAGTGGGCATGGTTGCGCGAACAACCACATCGAAAGCCACCGTTGCGCCTTCTTCGGCACCTGCAGCGGTAAGAGCCTTGGTAAGGGTGGACTTGGAAACAGAGAGGATATGTGACTCTTTATTATCCTTACCCGTAAGTGCGACATTGGTGGAAGCACCGTCCATCTTAACCATGACAAGGGCGTGTGTAGCCACCTTCGAGTTAACGTTGAAGACAGCCGGAGTATAAGTGACAAAGAGACCTTCGTCATTCATCTCATAGGAAACCACCTTGGGAGGTTCGGTCTGAGTGGGGTCAGAGGGATCAAAAACGAATTTCTCTTCCTCTTTTAAGCAGGAAACAGCCATCATAAGGGCCAGACCTGCAGAAACAATGGATATAAATTTCTTCATAGTATCAATCTGTTAATAACCGGCGTTCTGGGTCAGGTTACCGTTGTAGGCAGCAATATCAGATTCCAGGAGAGGATAAACCCAGCGATTCTTGTCGGAATCGAAGATACCAAGACGGATTTCATCCTGGCGGCGCTGGCCTTCCCAGAGATACTCGGCAGCTTTATCCTTAAGAATAGCCTCTACCGAGAGAGAAGAAGGAGTGCTAAGACCTGCACGGTCACGCAGAGCCTTGATGTAACCGACAGCCGTAGCATCGGTGGTGACATCATTATGCAGGCGTGCATCAGCCTCGGCGTAGATGTAGTACATCTCCGGGAGACGGAAGATGGCGAAGTCGGCGCTGGAGAGTTTCCAGTCGGTGTTATCGTCGCCGCCCCTCTTCACAGCAGAGCCGTCGGAGGTCATTGCGGCCCACTTCCATACCCTCCAGCCAGAGGTGGAGATTGAAGCCTTGTATTCGCCCTCACCCTCGTTGCACAGAAGCAGACGCTTGTCGCTGATGGAGGCGTCAAAACCAATGCCGATTTCGGGGATAACAATCTTTTCGGCTTCCTCGGGGGTTGCAGCCTCGCTCTTTTTTTGCACAGCAGCCTTCATGTCGTCAACTTCTTTCTTACGGGTAGCCCAGTCGGTAACTCCGTTGATTTCGAAGTTTTCTTCTACATATTCAGGATTCAGGTGATAACCGTTCCAAACTTCCATCGATACATAGGCAACATCCTTAATTCCAAGATAAGGAGCAAGCATGTTGTTCATAACGTCGTCGAATGCACCGGAAGAGAGGGTGGTGGTACCGCCCCAGCTCTGTGCGCTGTAGTGGTCGTACTCGATTGCGAAGATAAACTCATCGTTGCAGCAGGTCTGTCCGTTGTCGTGCATGAACAGTTCCTGATACTTGGGATGCAGGCTGTAACCATTGTCGATAACCTGCTTGGCATACTTCTTAGCATCTTCCCAACGGGGAGTGCCGGTGTAAACCTCGGCGTTCAGGTACATACGGGCAAGGAGAGCCTTGGCGGCATCCTTGTTGGGACGGGGATATGCAACTTCTCCCTTGGCGGGCATTGCAGACTCATCGGACACAAGGTCCAGCAGCTCCGTTTCCAGCCAGATAAACAGGTCGGCACGCTCGATTTGCTTGGGCAGTTCACCGCCGATGTGTTCCTCAAGGGCGAACGGCGGACGGCCGAATTCGTCCATCATGATATAATAGAACATGCAACGGTGGAACCTGGCCTCGGCACGGAACTGGGCCACCTTGTCCTTGAAAGCGGTATGACCGCGGAGCTCAAGTTTATCATCGGTGGTCTGGAGCAGGAACTCGTTGGCAAGAGTGATACCTTTCATGCAACGGGTGTAAACGGCGATGAAGGCGTTGTTGTCGGCATTGGTCCAGGTGTGGGACTCGATGTCGGAGATATAAGAGTCGCCCCAGCCGATATCAAGGGACTTTGTGCACAGGTCGTTCATGTTGAGCCACTGACGGAGAAGCTCGCTCTGACCGGCGTCATCGATTGAAATGTCGGCATTACCGGCATCGTCACGGCTTACAAAGTTGTAATAGGCGTTGATATATGCCAGACCGCGCAAATAGCTTTCTTCGTCTATATACGCAACTTCCGACGTGGTGTCATAATCGTTCAGCGGAAGTGTGTTCAAATCCTTGACGCAAGAGACCAGCGCCACAAGAGCGAAAGCGGAAACAATGTATTTTGTAATATTCTTTTTCATAACTGTCTCCTCTTATTAGAAGTTAATGTTCAGACGGATGGTGTAAAGTCTCGGACGAGGCACAAAGTTGCTGTCCACGCCGGTGACTGACGGAAGTTCGGGATCCAGGCCTGTGTAAGCGGTGAAAGTGCACACATTCTGTACAGAAGCGGCTACACGGATGGATTCCATCCACTTCTTGCCGATATTGAAGGTATAACCAAGGTTGATATCGTCAATCTTGAAGAAGGAAGCATTCTCCAGCCAGAGGTCGGAGTACTCCTGTGCGGTGGACATAACATCGGTCCAGTCGGGATAGAGGAAGCTCTTGTTCAGATTGTTGATATAGCCCTTTGCACTGGAATCCACAAGACCATAGGAGTAGGAATAACCCTTGCGCACCTTGTTAAGGGCGTAGTTGCCTACAGAGCCGTGGCCATTGATGGAGAAGTCCCAGTTCTTGTACCTTACGTGTGTGTTAATACCGTAGTACATCCAAGGGTTGGGGCTCTTGCCGGTAAGGTAACGGTCCGACTCGGTGACAGCACCGTCGGGGATGGGATTACCGTCGGCATCGGTGGCACCTGCGACATCGGCCAGCATGTTCATGATGGGCTTGCCTTCGGTGTCGTATACCTGATGATAGAGATAGTATGTGTAAGGGGCATAACCCTTCTTGTACAGGGAGCTGTAACCTTCGTTGGAGCCCATGGAATCGCCCACGTGCACGCCGGGATAGGTGTCGTCGAAGTTGGAGAGCTTGGTAATCTTGATATCCTGGAAGGTGGCGTTACCGCCGATGCTCCAGTGCCAGTCGCGGCTTTCGATGATGTTGTAGTTGAGGTTAATCTCAATACCCTTGTTCACCATGTCGCCAACATTGGCGATGACGCGGTTGGAGAAGTTGGTACCAAGCGGGGCGCTCACGTTGTTAAGCAGGTCGAAGGTATGACGATAATAGGCCTCGATGCTACCGGTGAGCATTTCGCCCTTGATGCCGAAGTCTACACCCACATTGAAGGTCTCGGTGGTTTCCCACTTAAGATTGGGGTTGTAAGCCTCCGGAGAGAGGGTGTTGTAGCGCTGTCCGCCCATATCGTACATCATGTTGGGAGAAGTGGAGAAGCTGTACTTGGCCAGGTAAGGATAATAGTTGTCGCCGATATCCTGCTGACCGGTACGGCCCCATCCCAGACGGAGTTTGAGCTGGGAGATAACGTTCACGTTCTTCATGAAGTCTTCGTTCTTGATGTTCCAGGCGAAAGCAGCCGAAGGGAACAGACCCCAGCGGTTCTTGGGGCTGAAACGGGAAGATGCATCTTCGCGGACTGTGACGGTGAACAGATACTTCTCAAGGACGTTGAAGTTCACGCGGCCGAAGAAGGAGACAAGGTAATACTCTTTCTTGTCGTTCTTTCCATTATAATAGTCTTCTTCCTGCCAGCGGGGATCCTTGTTCAGGTAATCTATATTGTTGTACTCCACATAGTTGTGCTGCCAGGAGTAACCCAGCATGGCATCCAGATTGGACCAGCCGAAGTCGTGGCTGTAGTCGCCGTACATTTCGAACACGACGTTGGAGTTGAAGTTGGAATACTTGGTAGCCTTATCGGGCGAAGCAGCCTTAGCCGAACGGGAACCGAGCTGGTTGTATTTTTCGCCGCTGGTCTTGGCCACATCGTAACCGATATTGGCATTGAGGCGAAGGTCTTCAAAACCATGGATCTTATAGTCCAGCACCAGGTTGCCGATAGAACGGAGGGCCGAGTTGACGTCGGTCCACTCGTACAGGTTGGACAGAGGGTTCACGGAAGCCATGGTGTTGGGATCTCCGGTAGAACCGTACCAGTTCCAGATGGTACCGGCCATAGCGTCACCTTCCGGGAAGCGGGTGGGCTTGGTGGGATCGAAGGAAAGGGCGTTGCCGATTGCTCCGGGGTTGCCCCAGTTGGTCTTCTGGTAGATACCCTTGGCGTTCAGGGCAATGTTAAGATGGTCGTCCAGAAGCTTGGGAGAGAGGCTAACATCCAGGTTTGCACGCTGGTTGTCGCCAACCTTCACGGTGGCCTGGTCCAAGTTGTAGCCCAAGCTTACGCGGAAAGGAACAACTCCGCCGCCTAAGACAGACACGTTATGGTCTGTGTTAACACCAAGACGATAGATTTCCTTTTGCCAGTTGGTGTTGTATTCGGTGCCTTTGTAACCAAGCAGATCTGCAGCCATAGGATAGTTCTCCTTTACGTAGGCGGCATATTCGGTGCCGTTCATCATATTGAAGAACTGGTAGTTCTGCTTTACGGAAACTGAACCGTTGTAATTTACCTTGATCCTGTTGCCGACACCCTTCTTGGTGGTGATGATGATAACACCGTTGGAAGCGCGGGAACCGTAGATGGCGGTTGCCGATGCATCCTTAAGGACGGAATAGCTCTCGATGTCGTTGGGGTTCACGGATGCCAGGGGGTTACCCATACCGGCACCACCGTCACCGGTGATAGGAACACCGTCGATAACGATGAGAGGATCGTTGGAAGCGTTGAGGGATGCAGCGCCACGGATACGGATGGTTGAAGATGCACCAGGCTGACCGCTGGCGGGAGTCACCAACAGACCTGCCACCTTACCCATAAGGAGCTGGTCGGGAGATGAAACGGCGCCACGGTTGATTTCATCGGCCTTTACGGTTGCCACAGAGCCTGTCATGTCGCTCTTCTTTACGGTACCGTAACCAATTACCACAACCTCGTCCAGGAAGTGGGTGTCTTCCGAAAGGAGAACGGTTGCGGGCACCTCAGAAGCCTTGAATGTCTGGGGAGCGTAGCCGATGCAGGTGATTTCAATCATGGCATCTGCACTGGAAACTTTGATGAGGTAGTCGCCATCCAGGCCGGTGGACACACCATTGTTGGTCCCCTGCTCGATGACCGTGGCTCCGATAATGGGGCCTACAGCGTCGACTACCACACCTTTAACCTGGTATCCGCCCTGGGCGAATACGGTAACGCAGGCTGCAAGGAGCACTGCGAGTGCGGTTAAAATCCTTTTCATTAGTTAATAGTTAATTGTTGGTTATTTGGTTTTGATAAACTTCACGCAAACTGCGCCAAGGACCAGGTAGATGCCTGCCATAAGCAGCATGGCCGGCTGGCTGTGGCCCACGAGCGACAGAACGGCACCGCCGGTTGCCGCGGCAATAATCTGCGGCAGGCAGATGGTGCAGTTGAAAAGTCCAAGGTAACTTCCCATGTACGGGCTTCCCTCCAGGGCGTTGGTAAGGAGGGTGAAAGGCAGTGCAAGCATTGCAGCCCAAGCGGCGCCGATTAGGAAGTAGCTCACGAACAGAGCGTACTGGTTGTGGATGAACATAACGCTTGCAAAGCCCACGGCGCCAATGAGAAGGCTGACCACGTATGCAAGCTTAAGGTTCTTGAAGCGCGGCAACACGGCGGCCCATACCAGCGAGCCCACGGCCTGGACGGCGAAAAGAACGCCCACCCAGTTGCCTGCGGTCTGGTATGCTTCCGATGCAGTATCGGCCGTATTCCATACGTTGTGGGCGATTGCGCCGTTGGTGTATGTCCACATGTAAAGGAAGGCAGCCCAGCAGAAGAACTGCACCAGGCCCACGGTCCAGAAGGTCTTGGGAGCCTTGGTGAGGAGCTTCAGAAGGCCTTCCGAAGGTTCATCGGCCTTCTTTTCAAGGTCGATATTATGGAACTCGGCATACTCCTGGGGCGGCATTTCCTTAACGCGGAGGAAGGTGTAAAGCACGCACAGGATGAGTATGGCGGCGCCGCAGTAGAAGCTCCAGATTACGCTGTCCGGCACTACGCCCTTGGGGGCGGTGTTGGCTATTCCGATCCACGTAAAGAAGATGGGGAAAAGATAGCCGATAAGGGAGCCGGCGTTGCAAAGGAAGCTCTGGATGCTGTAGGCCTGGGTTTTCTGTTTTTCGTTAACCATATCGCCCACCATCATCTTGAACGGCTGCATGGCAATGTTGATGCTGGTGTCCAGGAAGATGAGGGAGAACAGGCCGAACCACATGGCCATGTTGAGGCCCAGGAACAGCTTGGCTCCGAAGTGCAGGCTTCCGGCGTTGGGAAGGAAAATCATCACCAGCACGGCGATGAGGGCGCCCACCAGCAGATACGGCTTGCGGCGGCCCATACTGCACCAGGTGCGGTCACTGTATTTGCCGATGAGGGGCTGCACTATCATTCCCATCAGAGGAGGAAGGATCCAGAAGAAGCTGAGCTGGTGAGGATCGGCCCCCAGAGTGGCGAAGATACGGCTGATGTTGGCGCTTTGCAAAGCATAGGCTATTTGCACGCCAAGGAAGCCGAAGCTTAAATCTACGAGCTGACGGAAAGTCAAATCACGTTTCTCTGACATAGTTGGTATTAGTTTTAGGCCGCTTGTATACAGTGGCACACGCAAATATATTATTAATTAAGGTAAAACGGCCGGGCATGTGGCAACGACCCTTACGAATGGATATTTTTTTGCGACGAACGGAATAAATGTGTAATTTTGCCGCATGCATAGAAAGGAAACATCCTGGATAATCCACGGCTTCGCGCTACTGCACGCTGCCGTCACGGCCATATGTACATCGGCAGGCATCCAGGACGGCCTTTTCCTTACTGCACTTACCATGACTTTGGCCACCATCCTGTGCTTCCGGGAAAACCTTACGGTGGAGATTACCATCACCGCCCTTATCCTGGTGAATATCATAGGATTCGTACTTGGTACTTTTGGTGCGCAGATTCTTGTGGACACCCTTCCTCCAGTATGGCAGCACGCCCTTTCCACCTTTGCTGTAACGGAAATCCTGGGCTGGTCACTGTACGCTTTTGCCCACCGGGTATCTCCAGGCGGAGCAGCCGGATACGAACGCGAGCAGTCTTGGTACAAGAACGCCGGCTGGCTGGTTGCGGCCATTGCGCTTGTGTTCGGCATACGCGTTTACCTTAACTTCAACTTTGCCGGTATTTCCCTGCTGGACAACTCCGGAGCCATGCTGGTACTGGTCCTCACCACGGTAGTTTCCCTCATGTTCATGGTGAACTTCGCACTTATGATGCAGCGGGAGGCATCGGCCCAGAGAACGCGCCGCCATCAGGCCGAATTCCGATACATGACCCTGAAGCACCAGGTGAACCCTCATTTCCTGTTCAACTGCCTTAATGTGCTGGACTCTATTGTGCATGACGGCACCCGTGAGGAGGCCAGCGAATACATCCAGAAAATGGCAACCATGTACCGCTACCTTATGAATCAGGAGGGCAAGCGGCTGGTTCCCCTGGCCGAGGAAATAGAATTTGCCCGCACTTACCGCAAACTGATGCAGATACGCTTCCCCGACGGGCTTATTTTCCGGGACCTGGTGGGCGACAGTCCCTCCGGCTTCATCGTACCCTGCACCCTGCAGCTGCTGGTAGAGAATGCTATCAAGCACAATACCCTATCGGCCGAAAAACCTTTGATTCTTACGGCCTCAACGGACGGTTCTTCCCTTACCCTTAGCAATAACCGCATTCCAAAGGTTACTCCGGTGCGAAGTACCGGTATCGGCCTGCAGTATATCCGTAATCAGTACCGCGACATTGCGGGAGCCGAGATTCAGGTATTAGAAACTTCTGACACATTCTCCGTTACCATTCCCATACTCACGGAATCCGAAGATTTTTTCGTACCTTTGCAGCGTAATTAACTGCCACATATGAAAGCGCTTATCATAGAAGACGAACCCCTTGCCAGGGCCCATATGACACACTTGCTGGCCGACAACTTCCCTTCGGTGGAAGTGGTTGGAGCTGTTGGTTCTGTAAAGGATTCGCTGGAATGGCTTGGCTCGCACGAAGCCCCGGACGTGATTTTTATGGACGTAGAGCTAAGCGACGGCACCAGCTTCGAAATCTTCACCCAGATAGACCTCCCCTCCCCTGTGATTATGACCACCGCGTACGACCAGTATGCCGTTCACGCCTTCGAGGTAAATGCAGTTGACTATCTGCTTAAGCCAATAAATCTGGCCGACCTGCAGCGCGCCATAGCCCGCGTAGAAGCCGGCGACGCCAAAAAGCCCGCCAGCGACCAGGTGCGCAACATGATAAACATGGCCCGCAAAGAGAAGTTCCTCATAAAGTTAAACGACCGCATAGTCCCCGTGCGCACGGCCGATATCGCGTATTTTTACTCCGAGGACAAGAACTCTTACATTGTGACTTTGGCCGGTTCTTCTTACGTGCTGGACGAATCTTTGGACGCTATTGCACTGATTTTGGATCCTGCCAGTTTTTTCCGCATCTCCCGCAGCTGCATTATCTCGGAGCAGGCCATTGACAGCGTGTCCAAACTGATGGGCGGCCGCCTTCGCATCACCGTTCGCCGCGGCATCCTTGCCGCCACCGACTTCACCGTCTCCCGCGCCCGAGTAGACGACTTCCTCCACTGGCTGGAGAAGTAGTTTGCCGGCAGCGCTCCCTTCTTCCCGAACATGCCATCCCGCATTTTCGGCCCGTTTTGCGGTTTCGCACGTTGCCGCCCAATGCGATAATTGGTTAAAGCACACTAACCGTAGTTAGAATGCCCAATGCGTGCTTTAAGCGGGGTTGCGGAGTGGCACTAAAGCACAGTTATCCGGGGAAAAATGCCGAAACTGTGCCTTAACTACGGTGGGGCATCTATAGTAGAATATCACGAAATTCACTATATTTGCAGGCTATGAAGAATATCCGCAACTTTTGCATTATCGCACATATTGACCACGGTAAGTCCACCTTGGCCGACAGGCTTCTGGAGCTCACTCAAACCTTGAGCGAAAGGGAGATGGAGGCACAGGTGCTGGACGACATGGACCTGGAACGGGAAAAGGGTATCACCATCAAGAGCCACGCTATCCAGATGGATTACCATCGCGGCGGGGAAACCTACAGGTTAAACCTCATCGACACTCCCGGTCACGTGGACTTCAGTTACGAAGTGTCCCGCAGCATTGCCTCCTGCGAAGGTGCTTTATTGGTTGTGGATGCATCACAAGGCATTCAGGCCCAGACAATTTCCAATCTTTATCAGGCAATAGACCACGGGCTGGAGATTATTCCGGTGCTTAATAAGATTGATATGGACAGCGCCCAGCCGGAAGTTGTTACGGACCAGGTGTGCGACCTTCTGGGCTGCGATCCGGAGGAGGTGTTAAGGGTATCGGCCCGTACCGGCGAAGGCGTGCAGGCAGTGCTGGACGCAATTGTGGATAAGATTCCTGCACCCAAAGGTGATCCCAACGCCCCGCTGCAGGCCCTTATTTTTGACTCCGTCTTCAATCAGTTCCGCGGCATCATAGCATATTTCAAGATTGTCAACGGCACGCTAAAAACCGGCGACAAAGTGAAATTCTTCTCCACCGGCAACGAGTACGAAGCCGAAGAAGTTGGTAATCTGAAGCTCAAACTTAACCCCACAGGAGAGGTAAAAGCCGGCGACGTAGGCTATATTATCACCGGCATCAAAGCAGCCGTGGAGGTAAAGGTGGGCGACACCATCACGCACGTGGAAACGCCTTGCTCAGAAGCAATTGCAGGATTCGAAGAAGTTAAGCCGATGGTCTTTGCCGGCCTGTATCCGGTAGATGCTTCCAAGTTCGAGGAACTGCGCGCCACCCTGGAAAAGTTCCAGCTTAACGACGCCTCTTTCACTTACGAACCGGAGAGCTCCCTGGCCCTTGGCTTTGGCTTCCGCTGCGGCTTCCTGGGCCTTCTACATCTGGAAATTGTGCAGGAGCGTCTGTTCCGCGAGTTCAACATGGACGTTATCACCACCGTGCCAAACGTGTCGTACAAAGTGTTCACCACCAAAGGCGAGGTGCTGGATGTCCATAACCCTTCCGGCCTGCCGTCGCCCAGTGTTATCGACCATATCGAGGAACCCTACATCCGCGCCCAGATTATCACCAAGGCCGATTTCTACGGCCCCATCATGAAACTGTGCATGGACAAGCGCGGCACACTCATCGGCCAGCATTATATTACCACGGACCGCGTGGAACTGAATTACGACCTGCCGTTGTCCGAAGTTGTCTTTGACTTTTACGATAAGCTCAAGTCCATCTCCAAGGGCTACGCTTCGTTTGACTACCACGTCACGGACTTCCGCCCGGCCCGCCTGGTGAAGCTTGACATTTTGCTGAACGGCGACCCTGCCGATGCTCTAAGCACCCTCATTCACGAAGACCACGCCTACGACTTTGGCCGAAAGATTTGCCTGAAGCTTAAGGATTTGATTCCCCGCCAGCAGTTTGATATTGCCGTACAGGCAGCTATCGGCGCAAAGATTATTGCCCGTGAAACCGTGCGCCAAGTACGAAAAGACGTAACCGCCAAGTGCTACGGCGGCGACGTAACCCGTAAACGCAAGCTCCTGGAAAAGCAGAAGGAAGGCAAAAAGCGCATGCGCCAGATAGGCACCGTCCAAGTGCCCCAAAGCGCCTTCATGGCAGTTCTAAAACTGGACTAAGTCATGACATTCAAAGCTGCAATTCAATCGATGCGCCTCCGTACGCTGCCTTTATCGGCAGGCGGGGTGCTGTTGGGAATACTTCTGGCGGTGGCCGACTGGAAGGTGGACCCCTGGGTGGCAGTACTTATAGTGCTCACTACCATTTGCTTACAGATACTGTCCAACCTTTCCAACGAGCTTGGCGACGTTCTTCGCGGCACAGATACGGCCGATCGTCAAGGACCTCAGTACGGCATAAACAGCGGGGGCATGACCATTGCCGATATGAAGCTGCTCATTGGTATCTTTGTGGGACTTTGCGTAGTTTGCGGTACGGCCATGACCTGGAAAGCCTTTGGAACACTGTTGGAACTTACTCCAATTATGGTTCTTATGCTTGGCGCTGCAGCAATCGCAGGGGCTATGAAGTACACTCTGGGGCCCAATCCTTATGGGTACAGGGCTAAAGGAGACATTTACGTGTTCTTGTTTTTCGGCCTTGTAGCGGTATTGGGAGCATATTTTGTGTGCACGCGCGGCTTGGGCCTTCACTGGAAGCTGCTGCTCCCAGCTTCAGGCGTAGGTTTTTTCAGTGTTGGTGTGCTTAACGTGAACAATATCCGCGACATGAAAACCGATGCTGCCAACCGTGTGACTGTAGCCATTAAATTGGGAGAAAAGCGTGCGCGCATTTACCAGACAGCGCTAATTGTCCTTGGCTGGACGTGCATGATTGCCTATTGCCTGCTGTGCTGGCCATCGTTGTGGCACTGGCTGTGGGTAATTACCCTGCCGCTGTACTGCCGGCATCTGTATATGGTCTGGACCCGCACCGACCGCGCCCTTGACCCCGCCCTACCGCTTCTTGTAATCTCCACCTTCCTCCTGTGCCTCCTCATGGGCATCGGCTACTGCGCATTCCTTTTTGTTTGATTAAAGCACACTTTCATCATTTTTCCCAGGATAACTGTGCTTTAGTGCCACTCCGCAACCCCGCTTAAAGCACGCTTCTGGCCCTGTATCCCTAGTCACCGTGCTTTAGTGCACTCTGCGCACTCGTTTAAAGCACACTTTCAGCTGCCGAGTACGGGTGAGTGTGCTTTAGTGAAATATAAACAACGCTTAAAGCACGCTTGGGGCATTCTAACTATGGTTAGTGTGCTTTAACCAATTATCGCATTGGGCGGCAACGTGCGAAACCGCAAAAAGGGCCGAAAATGCGGGATGGCAGGTCGCGGCAACGTGCGAAACCGCAATAAGGGCCGAAAATGCGGGATGATAGGTCGCGGCAACGTGCGAAACCGCAAAACGGGCCGAAAATGCGGGATGACAGGTTCGGGAAGAAGGAAGGAAGGGGGGAGGGATGAATGGAGGTGGAGAAACGGACAAAGGGCGCACAAAAATGGCCGAATTTGTGGCGCTGCTGGCGAAAAATGTGGCGCTGCTGGGGAAAAAACGTATATTTGCATATACTTAAAGTAGAGATATGCGAAAAATTGCACTGGGCATTGCTGCCGCGCTATTGGTCACAAACTCATTTGCACAGCAGACACACAATCTGGACATAAACCTTAAGAAGGTGGGTGCGCCCATACAGGAAACAATGTATGGAATCTTCTTCGAAGACATAAATTATGCGGCCGATGGCGGGCTTTACGCGGAACTTGTTAAAAACCGTTCCTTTGAGTTCCCCTGCGATGCGCTGCAGGGTTGGAAGGCTTTTGGGAACGTGGAAGTGCGAAGCGACGGGCCCTTCCCACGCAATCCCCATTACGTGCGCCTCTCAGATCCGGGCCATCCGCAAAAATGGACGGGCCTTGACAACGAAGGCTTCTTTGGCATTGGAGTAAAGGCAAACCAGAAATACCGCTTCAGCGTGTGGGCGCGCGTGCCGGACGGCGGCAAAAGCACAATCCGCGTAGAGCTTGTGAACACAGCCTCAATGGGCGAGAATCACTTCCTGTGCCAGGAGACTCTGGAAATAGCAGGTTCACAATGGACCAAGTACCAGCTGGAACTGATACCGGACAGCACCCTGGACAAGGCCGAACTTCGCATATTCCTTACCGGAAACCGCACCACGGTGGACCTGGAACACATCTCTCTGTTCCCGGCCGATACATGGATGGGCCACGAGAACGGCCTGCGCAAAGACCTTGCACAGGCTTTGGCCGATCTTAGGCCGGGAGTGTTCCGCTTCCCCGGCGGCTGCATA
>Ga0310696_10005369_pt1 | contig 15475 bp, 15 predicted proteins | sample AusTroGonzalo_MG_4_FD_203885 | JGI IMG/M metagenome (GOLD analysis project Ga0310696, IMG submission 203885) | Bovine rumen microbial communities from tropical cattle in Woodstock, Queensland, Australia - Gonzalo_02 (v2) (version 2) | ecosystem: Host-associated > Mammals > Digestive system >...
CTGCTGTAGCGCAGCATCTGGTGGGCGTAGCTCTCACCGTAATAGACCTTGATGTCGGTTATCTGTCCGTTGTCATCATAGAGCGGCAGTAGCTGCGGATTGATGAAGCCCTTGTAGGGGGCGAGGTCAAGTTGACGGTAGCGTTCCAGCACTTCTTCATGCAGTACGGGATCGACCTTGACGGCATACTGCTCCACCAGCTGACGGGCTGCTTCATAGTCTCCTTCGCTCTTAATGCGCTGAATCTCAGCCAACAGCGTAGCTATAAGCTGGCGCAGTGCCTCATAGTCGCTGATGTGGACGTAGGTCTTACCATTGCGCTTCGTCAGCGTAACCACATCGCCCTGACCAGCACACCAATGGGCAATGAGGGCACGGTTGCGCATGTGGGCTTCCTCAATCTGATTGCCGGGCGTAATGCGGATGAGCTGTGTCATCAGGCCGTTCATCATGTATGAGTAGTACTGAGCCTTGTAGGCCTCGCCATCGGGCAACAAGCCCAGCTCCACCAGCTTTGGATCGGCCATGTAATAGAGTCCGAAGAGATCGGCACGAGCCTCTTCGATGGTGTTGCCATAGGCCTTCAAGGCATCGGGATCGACACCCGGCAGCAGCTGTCCGCTGCCGTGTCCCAGACACTCGTGGAGGTCGGTGTGCAGGTCGTCGCATACGTCACCATAACGTTCAATAAGCGAGAGCGTTGCAGCATCATCAACAAACTCTTCCTTGAAGCCGTTTCCGTGAGCCGCTTTGTTGTAGGCATCGGTGATATTCGAGATGGTAATGCTCTTGGAACCATAACGTGCACGAATCCAGTCGGCATTGGGCAGATTGATGCCAATAGCCGTTGAGGGATACTCCTCGCCACCCAGCATAGCCGCACAGATAACGTTGGCTGAGACACCCTTGACCACCGGTTTGCGGAAACGCGGATCAACGGGCGAATGGTCCTCAAACCACTGGGCATTCTTGGCGATGGTACGCGTGCGATGGGTGGCTTCCTCATCAATATACTCAACGAGTCCTTCCCACGAACCTTTCAAGCCAAGCGGGTCACCATAGAGCTCGATGAAGCCATTGATGAAGTCCACCCTACCCTCCAGGCATTGCAGCCACTGGATGCTGTAACGGTCGAACAGGCGCAGGTCGCCGGTCTCATAGAACTGAATAAGCGTCTCAATGACTTCGCGCTGGCGGTCATTCTCAGCAACGCCAGCCGCCTGCTTTAACCAATATATAATGTGGCGAATGGCACGACCATAGCGGCCATCGGCCTTCCACACTTCTTCACAAAGCTGTCCGTCGCGTTTCACCAGCGTGGTGTTGAGTCCGTAAGACGGCGGTTCCTCGTCGTTACCGGCTTTTTTGGCGGCATAGAACTGCTCGGCCTCCTGCTGTGTCACACCATCGTAGAAGTTGCAGGCAGAGGTCTGCACCAGGTCTTCGCCATCGGCCTTGTTCACACGTTTCGGAAGCACCGAGGAATCGAAGATGACGGGTTCCAGTTCGTCAAGGAACTCGTCAACGGTCTGCCCTTCGGCAAGCGGCAGCCGACGCTCATCAACCTGATGAAGTACACGTCGTAGGTAGTCGGCAGTGAAGCCTGGCACAAATTTCTCGCAGCCATAGTGGTGGTAGATGCCGCTTGAGAACCAGAGACGCTTCAGATAGACTTCCAAAGCGCGGAAGTCGTCGGTGTCGTGACTGACGGTGAGGTCAGAATAAACGACCTCCAGCATCTTCCGGATGCGGAGGTTGTACTTTCCATACTGGTCGAAGGTGATGTCGCGACCGTAAAGGGTGGCTTGTGAGAGATAAAAAATGAGGCTTTTCTGCTGTAAAGACAGCTTATCGAAAGCCTCAAGCCTATACCTGAGCAGTTGCACATCAGCGAACCGCTCATCACGATAATTGAATGTTGTCATCAAAAAATGTTGTTCAGTTCTTTGGCTTCTTTGCTTTTTGTGAGGGATGCTGTGCCAAGTGCTGCAGACGGTACTCACGCGGCGTCATGTTCATAATCTTGTAGAACGACGCATAGAACGACTGCCTGTTGGCGAAGCCCACCATGTCGCTGACATCTTCCATTTTCAGGTCCTGGTAGCGTCTGTCAACCAAAATCGACATGGCCTCCTCAATACGATACTTGTTAATAAACGATGTGTAATTCATGTGAAAACGCACGTTGACAACTGCAGAGATGTAACGTGTGTTCGTTCCAAGGTCCTCAGCAAGTCGCTTTGCAGAATAGTTCTTGTCCTTATACTTCTTCTGCATCACGATGATGTTAAGAATCTTCTCCTTTAACTCATCCATTAGACCAGGACTAACAAGGCTACGATAGACGGCCTCTTTCTCTTTTTTTTCAGTAATGTTGTATTTTGCCATATCCTACAACTATTGAAATAGTAAAAAGTTTTCCGTGGCAAATATACGCAAAAGTTTGACACATTCCAAATTTTTTGCCTATTTTTTAATAAAAAAATGTAATTAATGCCGTTTTTCCCAAAGATTATTCGTAATTTTGCACGACAAATCAACAATAAAGCAACATTATCATGAAGAAAATTATATTAGCTTTTGCGCTCTGCATGCCCCTTTGTGCAGCCGCACAGAACACTTGGGAGATGCCCGAACCCAGTGCAGTGAAAAATCAGAATCCGGATGCCAAATACCTCGTCGGTGCAGTACCCGAGGAGAACGGCAAGGTTGTATTCCGCACTACCATCCAGGCTCCCGGTAAGAGTGCTGACCAGGTTTATGCTATCGTTGAGAGCTACCTGCAGAAGATGACCAAGGAGGCCAACCAGTCTGACCAGAGCCGTGTAACGGTAGCCGATCCTGCCCAGCACCAGCTTATCGGCACTTATCAGGAGTGGCTTGTGTTCAAGTCAACAGCGCTCGTGCTTGACCGCACCCGTCTGTTCTACTCACTGGCCGTTGACTGCTTTGACGGTCGTGCCGAAGTGTCGATGACCAACATCTTCTATCTCTATGAGGAAGAGCGTACGGCCATGAACTACAAGGCAGAGGAATGGATTACAGACAAGTGGGGTCTGAACAAGAAGCAGAATAAGCTGTCGCGCGTCAGTGGCAAGTTCCGTCGGAAGACTATCGACCGCAAGGACTATCTGTTCAACAAATTGGAGAGCCTGCTGAAATGATGGATCGTATTGGAGAGGAGCGCGGACGCTTCTTCTTGTTGCGTCAGGTGCTCAACACGCTGTTTATACTAACAGCCATTGTCGGTATGGTGTTCTATTTCAAGGCCGGCAAGGATGTTGGTACTTATCTGCTCATTGCCTCCTGCGTTCTGAAGTTTGCAGAGGTCACACTACGACTCATGAAAATCTGACATGAAACAACCGTTCAGGATCTTACTGCTCTGTCTGGCAGCCACCCCTCTGACGCTCTTTGCACAAATCAACGAGAGCCGCTTTAACGACCGTTTGACCGACGTTCCGCAGACCATCGACGGCAAGTTGCAAAGTCAGGACAGCCAGCGCAGCCAGAACTTCAATCCCAACAGCAACGACACGTCAACGACGAAGCCCATACCCATCGGTATCAGTGCCTGGACCGTTGACCGCCGTTTTGGCGACATCCGTCCTGTTGAGGTCGATACGCTTCCCCACCTTTTTATGCGTACTACCTTCAATGAGGGGCAGTTCGGCGAATACAACACTACCGGCAACAACTACACGGCTCGCCAGAACCGCATCTTCATCGACCGCAAGGAGTCGCGTCAGTTTATCTTCACACAGCCCTACAGCTATGTGAACCGCGAGCCCGACGAATTCCGTTTCACCAATACCCTGTCGCCCATCACCAACATGAGCTACTACAGCTGCGGCGACAAAACCAATGGCGAGGATCGTATCGATGCACTTTTTGCCGTCAACGCTAACAAACGACTGGGAGGTGGCTTCGACTTGAACTACGCCTATGCCCGTGGCTACTTCAGCAACCAGAGCACGTCACACTTCAATGCCACCCTCTTCACCTCTTACCTGGGCGACAATTACCAGATGCACCTGCTGCTCACGAAACGTCATCAGAAGACAGCCGAGAACGGAGGCATAGGCCGCGACGACTACATCACACACCCCGAGTCATTCAGCGACAGCTATTCGGAGAACGAGATTCCGACCATACTCTCATACAACTGGAACCGCAACGACAACGAGCACGTCTTTCTGACGCACCGCTACAACCTGGGCTTCTACCGCATTCTGCCGAAAGACACTACGTCTGTCAAGAACGGCAACGATGGAGCACAGACCGACACCGTTCCGCAGCGTGAGTTTGTGCCCGTCACCAGTTTCATTCACACCCTTGAGCTTGATAACTATCGCCGCAGCTATATCGCCTACAGTAGTCCGTCGGACTTCTATGCCAACACCTATCTGCCTGGCGACAGCATCGGTGACGACACTAAGCACTTCCGACTGAAGAATACCTTTGCACTGGCTCTTGTCGAAGGTTTTAACAAATACGCCAAGGCAGGCCTGAAAGCCTTCATAGCCCACGAGGTACGCAGTTTCCAACTGCCCGATACCATCGTCCATCGCAAGTCAGCCGATGGTGACGTCAATACTCCCATCAACTCAAAGGTAACCGAGCATAATGTCAGCATCGGCGGCAAGCTGTCGAAGACCGAGGGCCAGACGCTGCACTACAATGCCACAGCCGAGTTGTGGGTGGCCGGTGAGGATGCCGGACAGTTGAAGGCCGACTTTGACACCGACTTGAATTTCCGCTTCCTGGGCGATACCGTCCAGTTGGCCGCATCAGCCTTCTTTCATCGTCTGAATCCCCTATTCTACCAGCGCCACTACCACGCCCGTAACTTCTGGTGGGACAACGACAATCTGGACAAGGAGACACGTACACGCATCGAAGGCCGATTCTCCTACCGCAAGACGCACACACAACTGCGTGTTGCCATTGAGGAGATACAGAACTACACCTACTACGGCATGACGTACGACCGTCTTGTCGATATGGTCAGTAACTACTCTGCAGGCGTATTCCAAAAGAGCGGCAACATCAATCTGCTCACCGCACAACTGCAGCAGGATCTGAAGCTCGGCCCCTTGCATTGGGATAACGTTGTAACCTATCAGAACAGCAGCGACAAGAACGTATTGCCGCTCCCCACACTCAATGTCTATTCCAATCTCTACCTACACTTCCTCGTGGCTGGTGTGCTGACCGTTGATCTGGGAGCCGACTGCACCTACTTCACCAAGTACTATGCCCCCGACTTCTGTCCGATGATCAACCAGTTTGCCATCCAGCAGAACGAAGAAAGTCGTGTGAAACTTGGCGGATATCCTTTCGTCAACGTCTATGCTAACATGCACTTGAAGCACGCCCGCTTCTTCATCATGATGAGCAATGTTGCTAACGGCAGCGCCAATCGCATGGCGTTCACTGCCCCTCACTATCCTACCAATGGCTCCATCCTTCGCTTCGGCATATCATGGAACTTCTTCAATTAAGGGTTCATGGATAAGGGTTAAGGGTTATTGGTTAAAGGTTAATGTTCAATGGTTAATGGTCAATCGTCAATGTTCAATGGTCAATGGTTAAAACGAACTCATTAAAAGCATGGCTGCTTGCCACTCGTCCCAAGACACTCACCGGAGCTGCCGTTCCCGTCATGATTGGCGGAGCATGGGCGTGGGTAGATGCACAACAGTATGAGGGTGCACCATTCCAGTGGCTGCCATTGGTGTTGTGTTTCCTGTTTGCATTTATCATGCAGATAGATGCAAACCTGATCAATGACTTTTTTGATTTCGTCAAAGGCACCGACGACCGCGAGACACGACTCGGACCGCCACGTGCTTGCGCGCAAGGCTGGGTGAAGCTCGACAGCATGAAGCGGGCCATTGCCTTCACCACTTGTCTGGCCGCTATCGTCGGCTTGCCGCTTATCTGGTTCGGTGGTCTTGAGATGGTGCTCGTTGGCGTGCTCTGCATCGTCTTCTGCTTCCTTTACACCACCCATCTCTCCTACCTTGGCATGGGCGATCTGCTCGTGCTCCTGTTCTTTGGTATAGTGCCGGTCTGTGTCACCTATTATATACAATTGCACACGTGTACGTGGTTCGTCTTTGTATCCTCTGTAGCCTGCGGTCTCGTTATCGATGCCCTGCTGCTGGTCAACAACTATCGCGACCGCGATACTGACCGTGATGCAGGAAAGATGACGCTGGTTGTGAAGATTGGCGATGAGAACAGCCGTGCTGCTTATCTGGCGACGGGCATCACCGCCTGCATCCTCGGTGGTGCAGCCTGGATAGCCGGCCATCCTCTGGCCACCTTGTTGCCAGTCATTTACTTGCTGCTTCACATTCTCACCTATCTGAATATTAAGCGTATTGACCGAGGCAAGGAGCTTAACCGTTGTCTTGGACAGACGGCACGCAATATTTTTATCTATGGCCTCACCTTCGCCCTCGGACTTCTGCTCCTCTGATGAAAGGTCAATGTCTCACCATTTACTTGAACTATGAATACGCCCAGTCTTGATCTCGTCGAATTTGTCGAAACACAGATACTCCCCAAGTATGCCGATTTCGACCGTGCCCATAACCTGGAGCATGTCACACGCGTCATACGCAACTCCCTTGACCTCGTAAGACCCACTGGTGCCGACATCAATATGGTCTATGCCATTGCCGCCTATCACGACCTTGGCATGTCAGGTCCCCGGGCTGTTCACCACATCACCGGAGGCAAGATTCTTGCTGCCGATGCCCGACTGCGTCGCTGGTTCTCACCAGAACAAATCAGGATTATGCGCGAGGCCGTTGAAGACCATCGCGCTTCTGCCAGCCATGCGCCACGTTCCCTCTACGGCAAGATTATTGCCGAAGCCGACCGCGACATCGACATCGACACAGTATTCCGTCGTGCCATAGAGTTTGGACTGGCCAACTACCCTGAACTCGATGACGAGCAACAATGGCAGCGCTTCCGCCAGCACATGGACGAGAAATACTCTGTCAACGGCTACATCCGTCTCTGGATTCCGGGCTCCCCCAATGAGCGTCGGCTCAATGAACTGCGCAATATCATTGCCCAGCCCACTCTGCTCCGTCAGCATTTCGACCGTATATATTCCAATATATCAAAGTAACAGACCAATTAAGCCCCTACTCATAAACAATGAACAAGAGAATCGTATATACTATCATGCTGGCTGTCCTGACTATAGGGGCATCAGCACAGACGGAGAACCCACGAGGCATCTATAAGATGATTACGCTTACGGGGAAGCTGGGAGAAGTGAAGGCCCCCTACGACCAGTACAAATTCTGCTCCGACAGCGTGACACTGACGATCAGCGTGCAGAAAGAGGTATTCCAAGTTGCAAATACCGACCGATGCGTCTTCGAATATACCGGCGACCAGCCCAAGTCTGAATACGACAGAAAATCGCTGATCTATGACAGCGATGCTAACCACTTCACACTGAAATGGTGGAGTACGACCTCTAATCACGTTCATTTTCCCAAGAACGATTGGTGCATAGAGAAATACGAGGCTAATCAGTACTCACCGGAGGGACGTCTGGCCTTCGACGCGCTGAACTTCGTTCCTACCGCCGCCGATAGCAAGAATCCGCTGCTAGGCACATGGCGCGTGCTGGGCGATGTTGACGAACTGCGCGACGTAAAGAAAGCACTGCCGGAGATGCTTCAGAACTACGAAACCAGCAAATACAACAATGTATATTATCTGTATACGCCCCAGAGTCTTGCCATTATTATAAAAAAGGATGGCGGCATTGTCAATCAGATATCGTACATTGACAAGAACAGCTATAAGCTGCCCAAGGGTGTTCCGCGTATTAAATGGCTGTCGAAGAACCGCATTGCCATTGAGGAGAAAATCGATTACCGCATAGACTGGAAGATTCTGGAACGGGTCACAGAGAAGCAGAGCATGATGAGCCGCATAGCCAGCCAGTATGTACCTAAGCGAAAGAATTAAAGGATGATACCACAGAGGGATTTCTCAATAGCCATTATCGACCCGAACGTGCTGTCGGGACTGGGACTGCAGCAGATTCTGTCTGACATGATGCCAAAGGTGGAGATCTGCACGTTTTTGTCATTCGACGAACTGCAGGCCTGCAGCGAACAGACGTTCGTGCACTATTTCGTGGCCTCGCGCATCTACTTCGAGCATGCCCTCTTCTTCCGCAACAATGCCAGCCGCTCGATAGTACTGGTAAACGGTGACCTACAGGTACAGGGCGTGCCTACGCTCAACGTCTGCCAGGACCAGAAGAGTCTGGTGAAGTCCATTATGCGTCTGCACCATCAGGGCCACTCACCACACCATCCGGGAATGCCCTTAGAGATGCCTCACGGCAATCCGGCCGTCATGACACAAATTCAGATGCCGACGCCTCTGCTGTCGCCTCGTGAGCAGGAGGTGGCCATCATGCTGGCCAAGGGCCTGATAAACAAGGAAATCGCCGACCGCCTGAACATCAGCACAACAACGGTAATTACCCATCGCAAGAATATTATGGAGAAACTGCGTGCCCGCTCGATGGTCGATATCATTATCCATGTGGTAGTGAATGGCCTGGTGGATGTGGGAGAGCTGTAGTAGTGGACAATTGATAATTGGCAATTCACAATTAATCAATTTATAATTATACAATTCACAATTGAAACTGCGTTAAAAAATGATAATGTTAAACGCAAAGGGCTTGTGTTCATTTTTATTTAAGTACCTTTGCAGGGAATATCATTTACTAACGTATTAACGATATGAAGATTTCACACATTGAGCATCTGGGCATTGCTGTCCAGAGTATCGAAGAGAGCCTGCCGTTCTTCAAGGACGTGCTGGGACTGGAGTGTTACGCAACTGAGGTAGTGGAAGACCAGAAGGTGAAGACCGCTTTCCTGAAGTGTGGTGAAGTGAAGCTGGAACTCCTGGAGCCCACATCACCTGAGAGCACCATCCAGAAGTGGCTCGACAAAGGTAACAAGGGTGTACACCACGTGGCTTTCTGCATTGAGGACGGTGTGGCTAACGCACTGGCCGAGGTGTCAGAGAAGGGCGTTCGCCTCATTGACGAGAAACCCCGTAAGGGCGCTGAGGGTCTGAACATTGCCTTCCTGCATCCCAAGTCGACATGCGGCGTCTTGACAGAACTTTGTGAGCACCCAGAGTAAATACAATTGATAATTGACAATTGATAATTGATAATTGAAATAAAAAACAATGAGCAAGCAGTTAGAAAAAATTAAACAACTCATCGAGAAGCGTGAACAGGCACGTCTCGGTGGTGGTGAGAAAGCCATACAGAAGCAGCACGACCGCGGCAAGTACACAGCCCGCGAGCGTATTGACATGCTGCTGGATGAAGGCTCGTTCGAAGAGTACGACATGTTCAAAGAGCATCGTTGTCACAACTTCGGCATGGAGAAGAAGCAGTTCCCCGGCGACGGTGTTGTTGCCGGTAGCGGTACCATCGAGGGCCGTCTGGTATTCGTCTTTGCACAGGACTTCACGGTTCACGCCGGTTCGCTGAGCGAGACCATGAGCCAGAAGATCTGCAAGGTTATGGATATGGCCATGAAGATGGGCGCTCCCGTCATCGGTATCAACGACTCAGGCGGCGCACGTATTCAGGAGGGTATCAACTCGCTGGCAGGATTCGCTGAGATTTTCGAGCGTAACATCCTGGCATCGGGCGTTATTCCCCAGATTAGCGGTATCTTCGGTCCCTGCGCCGGTGGCTCTGTTTACAGCCCCGCACTGACTGACTTCACGCTGATGATGGAGGGCACCTCCTATATGTTCCTCACAGGCCCGAAGGTGGTGAAGACCGTTACGGGCGAGGACATCGACCAGGAGCATCTCGGTGGTGCATCAGTGCACTCAACCAAGTCGGGTGTTACACACTTCACCGCTAAGACCGAGGAGGAAGGCCTGCAGATGATTAAGACGCTGCTGAGCTACATTCCTTCAAACAACATGGAGGTGGCTCCCCGCAAGAAGTGCGACGACCCCATCAACCGCATGGAGGACTCGCTCAACGAGATTATTCCCGAGAACCCCAACGAGGCCTACGATATGTATAAGGTCATCGGTTCCATTACCGACAATGGCGAGTTCTTCGAGGTACAGCCTAAGTTCGCCAAGAACATCATCGTCGGCTTTGCCCGCTTCAACGGTCAGAGCGTTGGTATCGTAGCCAACCAGCCCACATGCTATGCTGGTGTGCTCGACGTGAACGCCAGCCGTAAGGGTGCACGCTTCGTACGTTTCTGCGACGCCTTCAATATTCCTATCGTGTCGCTCGTTGACGTTCCCGGATTCCTGCCCGGTACTGGTCAGGAGTACAACGCCGTCATCCTGCACGGTGCCCAGCTGCTCTACGCTTATGGCGAGGCAACAGTGCCCAAGATTACGGTCACACTGCGTAAGTCATACGGTGGTTCTCACATCGTGATGGGCTCTAAGCAGCTCCACACCGACCTGAACTATGCATGGCCCTCTGCTGAGATTGCCGTGATGGGTGCCAGCGGTGCTGCTGCCGTGCTCTATGCTAAGGAAGCCAAGGCCAAGAAGGAAGCCGGCGAGGACGTTAAGGCCTTCATCGCCGAGAAGGAGGACGAGTACAACGAGCTCTTCGCTAATCCCTATCAGGCTGCCAAGTACGGCTACATCGACGACGTCATCGAGCCACGCAACACCCGCTTCCGCATCTGCCGCGGTCTGGCTCAGCTCGCTACTAAGCGCGATGCCCTGCCCGCCAAGAAGCATGGTAACATTCCTATGTAATTGACAATTCCTGCTCTGGCAAGCATCATTGCAGGCCGAGCGGATAAATGATAATTGACAATGAACAAAAACGAAGTACATGCTGCCATTGCTCTTGCCCTGCATGAGCATCTGGGCAATAACGTCCACGACGTGGAGACGGGCATCATCACCATTGCCCAGCACCCCACGCAGTGGAACGGCTATGCTCTCTCGATGACAGCGCATCCCTAAATCACAATTTAATCGTATGAAACAGTACAAGTATACTATCAACGGAAATAAATACGAAGTAGCTATCGGCGACATCGTTGACAACATTGCAACACTCACCGTCAACGGTGAGGAGTTCAAGGTGGAGATGGAGCGTGAGCCGGAGCCCGAAAAGAAGAAACCCGTGGTTCGCCCCGCTGCCGCAGCTGCAGCTCCTGCTGCTGAGTCTGCTGCCGCTACAGGTGCTGCCGTCAACAAGGCCAACGCCGTGAAGGCTCCCCTGCCCGGCGTCATCACTGAAATCCTCGTAGAGGTTGGTCAGGAAGTCAATGCCGGCGACAACGTGATTGTCCTGGAAGCCATGAAGATGGCCAACAACCTGGCTGCTGAGAAGAGCGGCAAGGTAACAGCCATCTGCGTCACTGTAGGACAGAGCGTTATGGAGGACGAGGCACTGGTGGTCATCGAGTAGTTAGAACCGCATCATAAACGATACGAAAAAAGAGATTCCGGCAGCGTGGTTGTCGGAATCTTTTTTATGTATAAATACATATTATGATGGTCGCTTTACCTGCAAAAGCGTTAATCCTTGTTAAATATACGGGCTGCAAAAGAGCTTGTCACACGACTCTCAACTAAAATGTGTAACTTTGCACTCCGTTAGAGTCCGTGGGGGCAGAGTAAAGTGTGTACGAACGTACGCCGCCTCGCGGAAAAACCCCTAAAATACAAACAAAGCAAAATGTACGCAATTGTAGAAATTCAGGGTCAGCAGTTCAAGGCCGAGCAGGGCAAGAAGCTCTTCGTTCACCACATCAAGGACGTGGAAGCCGGCAAGACTGTTGAATTTGAGAAAGTGCTGCTCGTAGATGCTGACGGTGCAGTGAAGGTTGGTGCTCCCACCGTAGATGGAGCAAAGGTAGTTTGTGAAGTTGTTAACCCGCTCGTTAAGGGCGACAAGGTGATTGTCTTCAAGATGAAGCGTCGCAAGGACTCTCGTTCGCGCAATGGTCACCGTGAGCAGTTCACAGAATTGGTAATTAAATCAGTAATCGCTTAAAACCGTAGGAGGACTCAAATTATGGCACATAAGAAAGGTGTAGGTAGTTCTAAGAACGGTCGCGAGTCAGCAGCTCAGCGACTGGGTATCAAGATTTTTGGCGGTCAGCAGTGCGTTGCTGGTAACATCATCGTTCGCCAGCGCGGCACAAAGCACAATCCCGGCAACAACGTATCAATCGGTAAGGACGACACGCTGTATGCACTCGTCGATGGAACTGTTCAGTTCCACAAGGGCAAGTTCAACAAGAGCGTCGTTTCTGTTGTTCCTAACGCTGAAGCCTAAGTAAACAACAAATAATTTATTCCAAACAAACAACAAGAAAATCCCGCAACTCCTCGGAGCTGCGGGATTCTTGCTTTTATGCGTTTGCTTAATTGTATTCTTATAGAAGGAGTGAGGACACGGAGTCCTCACCCACTCTGCTTAGAGCTTCAGGTCTTTCTTCAGGGCCTCAATCTTCGCCTCGGCCTTCTTAGTGCATGCATCGTAGTCGGCAGCACCCTTGAACGACGGATCCTTGACCTCGGTGTAGAACTTAATCTTAGGCTCAGTACCCGAGGGACGCACACTGACCTTCGTGCCGTCCTCGCAGAACCACTGGAGCACATTCGAGGTGTCGGGCATGTTGAGCTTCTCGACACTGCCATCGGCCTTCTTGGCTTCCAGCGTCTTGTAGTCCTTCCACAGCACCACCTTCGAGCCACCGAGTGTCTGAGGCGGATTGTTACGGAAGTCGGTCATCATCTGCTTGATTTCGTCGGCACCGCTCTTGCCGGGACGAACCACGTTGACGGTCACCTCCTTCGAGAAGCCATACTCAGCGTAGATGTTCATGAGCAGGTCGTAGAGTGTCATACCGTTGTCGCGAGCCCAAGCGGCAATCTCACAGATAAGGCAGATAGATGCTGGGGAGTCCTTGTCGCGCACCTTATCGAACGGCAGGAATCCGAACGACTCCTCACCGCCACCGATGTATTTCTTCTTGCCCTCGTTGACACGAATCTCGTTGGCAATCCACTTGAAGCCCGTGTAGCAGTCGCTGTAGTCCACACCGTTCTTCTTGGCAATCTCGGCAATGACCTCGGTCGTCACAATAGTCTTCACCAGGAACTCGTTGCCCTTCAGCTGGCCGAGCTTCTTCTTATTGGCGATGATATACCATGAGAACATCATGCAGGTCTGGTTACCGTTCAGAATCTCCCACTCGCCCTTCGGATTGCGGCAGACAATGGCCAGACGGTCGGCATCGGGGTCGCTGGCGATGACGAGATCGGCATTCAGCTTCGTACCGAGTTTCATGCCCAGCGTCATAGCCTCGGCATTCTCGGGATTCGGCGATACCACCGTCGGGAAGTTACCGTCGATGACCATCTGCTCGGGAACCACGTGGATGTTCTGGAAGCCCCAAGAACGCAAGGCCATCGGGATGATAACGCGACCGGTACCGTGCATGGGCGAGTAAACGATGTTGAGGTCCTTCTGGCGCAGGATAACGTCCTGATCGACCATTGCCTCCTTTACAGCCTGGATATAATCCCAATCCATCTCGCCGCCAATGGGAATGATGAGGTCTTTGTTACCCTCGAACTTCACGTCCTCAATCTTCACCTTATTCACCTCGTCGATTATTCCCTTATCATGCGGAGCCAGCACCTGTGCGCCGTCGTCCCAATAGGCCTTGTAGCCATTGTACTCACGCGGGTTGTGAGATGCAGTAACGTTAACACCAGCCTGACAGCCGAGCTGACGGATGGCAAACGAAATTTCCGGCGTAGGACGCAGACTCTCAAAGAGATAGACCTTGATGCCGTTGGCCGAGAAGATGTCAGCTACGGTCTCTGCGAACATACGTCCATTGTTGCGGCAGTCATGGCCGACAACCACAGCACTCTGCTTGCCGGGGAATGCCTTGTTGATATAGTTGGCAAAGCCCTGAGTAGCCATACCAACGATGTACTTGTTCATGCGGTTGGTGCCGGCACCCATAATGCCACGAAGACCGCCAGTACCGAATTCCAGGTTCTGGTAGAAAGCATCAATAAGGTCGGATTTGTCAGGGTTGTCAAGCATTGCTTGAACTTCTTTGCGTGTCTCCTCGTCGAAGGCCGGAGAAAGCCATACTTTTGCCTGTGCTTCGCACTGTGCAATGAGTTGTGCGTTATTTTCCATAATCTTATTCTTATTAGATTCACATAATGATTCACAAAGATACGAATAAATATGGAAAATAGTACTCTCCGAGGCCGTTTTTTTGTTTTTTTAGCAAACTGACAGCGGGGAAATTTGCAAGTTACACGATTTTTGCCTATCTTTGTCCCGACTTTACAACTAACCCTATGGAGAAACTTGAACTGAAATCAGCAATATCAGTCTGTCAGATGGAAGAGCTGACAGCCGAGGAACGTCATCTTGTGGAGTTGGCTATCGAGGCCACCAGCCGCAGCTATGCCCCCTACTCTCATTTCCGCGTCGGAGCAGCAGTACGTCTGGCTAATGGCGTTGAGATTATCGGTTGCAACCAGGAGAACGCCGCCTACCCTTCCGGTCTCTGTGCAGAGCGTACGGCTCTCTTCTCTGCTGGTGCCCAGTATCCCGATGAGCCTGTCACCATGCTGGCCATAGCTGCCCGTGGTACCGACGGCGAACTGGTAGATACCCCTGTTGGACCCTGCGGTTCCTGTCGTCAGGTTATCATTGAGAGCGAGACGCGGTCGCGTGGCAAGATGCGTATCCTGCTGCATGGTCGCCGCTGCGTCTATGTCATTGACGGCATCGGACAGCTCATGCCCCTCTCATTCACCGATTTTTAATTATCAATTGTCAATTATCAATTATCAATTGTCAATTACTAATAGCACCCCTTCCCCTGAGCCGTTGACAGCGAATCCAGATGGAAGTCGTAGTAGAGGTTATCTTCGTCTATTGTGACGAAGTGCTGCTTTCCCTGTAAGGAGTCTTTTGGTGTTTCCCATGTAATATTCCGGAAACTCAGTGTGTCGTTCTCTACGCGTGGCGTTCTGAGCAGACAGTTCTCAAAGCGGTAGTCCATCGTGGCTGTCGTGTCGCTATGCTCGCCCATCACCACATCGTCCGCATACCCCGTTACCACGGAGTTTGTGCACAAGAAGCTGAGGTCGCTGTCGGCCACAAAGCGCAAGGCAGCGCCACGGTCGGCAGAGAACGGATAGAACTGCGCCAGCGTGCAGTGGTCAACCACGCAGCGCCCTCCATAGACAGCCAGACAGTCACCCAGCGTATTTGTCAGCTGACAATAGTCCAGAGCCACATTGCTGTGATAGCTCACGATGCCGTGTCCCTTCGCGTTATGAACGATGCAGTGCGACATCTGCAGCCGCAGCTGCGTGGTGTCCATAACGGCCGAGTCAGCCAGCGCCA
>Ga0310696_10005371_pt1 | contig 15469 bp, 12 predicted proteins | sample AusTroGonzalo_MG_4_FD_203885 | JGI IMG/M metagenome (GOLD analysis project Ga0310696, IMG submission 203885) | Bovine rumen microbial communities from tropical cattle in Woodstock, Queensland, Australia - Gonzalo_02 (v2) (version 2) | ecosystem: Host-associated > Mammals > Digestive system >...
TATAGAGATTAGGCAGTACCGACGAATAGAAGCGGATGTTGTCCTCCACCAGGAGAATCATCTGCACGCCCGCCTCCTCGATGTCGTGCTCGATGTTCATCTTGTCCTCAATCAGTTTGATGATCGAGAGGATGAGGTTCGTGTTGCCCAGCCAGCAGAACACATAGTCGAAGATGGTCATATCCTCGTTCTGCATGCGCTTAGTTATACCGTGACTAAAGGGTGTTAGCACCACACAGGGTACTGACGGCTTAATCTGTTTCACTTCGCGAGCTACGGTAAACGCATCGTTATCGGCATTACCAGGCATACAAATTACCAGATCGATATTCGTTTCGTCCAACACATTGCGCGCTTCCTCCGTTGTACTCACCTGTGTGAAGATAGGAGGGAAACGCATGCCCAGTTCGGTATACTCATCGAAAATCTTCTCGTCCACACGTCCGTCGTCCTCCAGCATGAAGGCATCATAGGGGTTAGCCACGATGAGCACGTTAAAGATCCTGCGCGTCATCAGGTTCACAAACGATACATCTTTCAGATAAAAGGTGTTGAATTCCTGTGGTACATTTGCCATATGCTCTTTGCAATTTTAGGTTTGCGAGTGCAAAGGTACGTTTTTTTTAGTGAAAAGTAAGTTTTAAAAAGTGAAAAGTGTTATTTTTTGTTCTTTTTCCTTGGTTGTCAAATATTTTTTGTTTAAATTTGCGGTGTTCTAAAAACCATCTGATTAACTTTAAAATTAAAAAACTATGGAAGTTGAGAAAATAATGCAAACCTTGGAGCGTAAGCATCCTGGTGAATTAGAGTATCTTCAGGCTGTTAGGGAAGTACTGGAATCTATCAAGGACGTGTACAACCAGCATCCTGAATTTGAAAAGGCAAAGATTGTGGAACGCATCGTAGAACCAGAGCGTATCACGACTTTCCGTGTGCCCTGGGTCGATGACAAGGGTGAGGTACAGGTGAACATTGGTTATCGTGTGCAATTCAATAGCGCTATCGGTCCATATAAGGGCGGTCTGCGTTTCCACGCATCAGTAAACCTGAGCATTTTGAAGTTCTTGGGCTTTGAACAGACCTTCAAGAATGCTCTGACAACGCTACCGATGGGTGGCGGTAAAGGTGGTAGTGACTTCTCACCACGCGGTAAGAGTGAGGCAGAGATTATGCGTTTCTGTCAGGCTTTTATGATGGAGCTCTATAAGGTGATTGGTCCTGACTGCGATGTGCCTGCTGGCGACATTGGTGTGGGTGGTCGTGAGATAGGCTACCTGTTTGGTATGTATAAGAAGCTGACGAGTCAGTTCCACGGTGCTACCCTCACGGGTAAGGGCATGGAATGGGGTGGCTCTATTTTACGTCCTGAGGCAACGGGATATGGTGCACTTTATTTTGTTCATCATATGTTGGAGACTCACAACCTTGACATCAAGGGTAAGACAGTGGCACTTTCAGGCTTTGGCAATGTGGCTTGGGGTGCTGCAAAGAAGGCAACAGAACTGGGTGCAAAGGTGATTACTATCAGCGGACCTGATGGTTATATCCTTGATGAGGCTGGTCTGGATGCAGAGAAAATTGACTATTTGCTGGAGTTGCGTGCCAGTGGTAATGATATCTGTGCACCCTATGCAGAGGAATTCCCAGAGGCAAAGTTCTTCGAAGGCAAGAAACCCTGGGAGGCAAAGGCTGATATCTACCTGCCTTGTGCTACTCAGAACGAGCTGAACGGTGAGGATGCCGACAAGATCTTGGCACAGAAACCATTGTGCGTAGCAGAGGTTTCTAACATGGGTTGCACGGCAGAAGCTGTGAATAAGTTTATTGCTGCGGGACAGTTGTTTGCACCAGGTAAGGCTGTGAATGCCGGTGGTGTTGCAACCTCTGGTTTGGAGATGACACAGAATTCGATGCGTATCTCATGGACAGGTGCGGAGGTAGATCAGAAACTGCATCAGATTATGCAGGGTATCCATGAACAGTGCCTGAAATACGGCAAGGAGCCTTCTGGCTATGTGAATTATGTGAAGGGCGCTAACGTGGCTGGCTTCATGAAGGTAGCCAAGGCCATGCTCGCCCAGGGAATTGTATGAGTATAAGAACAAAGATATTATTATTCATGCTAACAGTAAGCCTTACCGTTCTGGGCCAGATCCAGGTCGGTAAGGCTTCATATTATTCTAAGAGAGCTACAGGACGCATGACTGCCAGTGGTGACCGGTTGCATCATGATAGTCTGACATGTGCCCATCGCTCCTATCCCTTCGGCACGCTGTTGCAGGTTACCAATCCCTCCAACGGAAGAATGATTGTGGTGAGGGTCAACGACCGCGGTCCTTTTGTCCGCGGACGAATCGTGGACCTGTCGTGGGCTGCTGCCAAGGTACTGGGTATCCTCTCAACAGGTGTGGCCAACGTGATTATTGAACCGTTGGAACATTTCCATATTCCCATGAAGAGAGACCGTGACAATATTCTCCCGAGGGTCTATGAGGCTGTAGAGACCGAGGAATTCCCCTGGAAACCTATTCACGGACATTCTTTGCCGTAGGCACCGTGAACTGGCGTGTCTGTGAGGTGACCTCCTTGCCTCCCTGTGCTACGCCCACACGTACCATAATCTCCCCGTCTTTCAGTCGCTTGTCGGCCAGTATGGTTGCCGTATAGCGCACGCCCTGGCGCGGACCGATACTCTCAATCTTCAGGTTGGGCGAGATATTGATATGCTTGTTGCCCGTCACGTCTTCCACGAACGGACAGACGTCATAGACGGTATTGTCGGACGTGTTGTGAATCTCGAACACCACCGAACACTCCTCGCCGCGTGTCAGTACGCCGTCGTGCTGTGTCTCGGTAATCATGGCATGGCGGATCTCCAGCATAGATATCTCGTCGTCCATATAGATGATATCGTCGGCAGGCTGCTGACGGCGCTGGGGCATGCGCTCCTCGTATTTCCGTTCCTGCGCTTTGTCTATGGCCGATCCGATGGCTGCACCGGCCGCGATGCCGCCCACGGTACCGATGATGGCACCCGTGTGGTGTCCGCGCCAGCCACCTGTCAGTCCGCCGATGGCAGAGCCAATGACGTGTCCGAACTCACCGCCCATGTGGGCTCCCACGGCGGTATTCGATGTGCAGCTGCTCATCAGCAGGAGCACGCCTAAAATGAAAATCACTCCTTTCTTCATATCTTTCACGCTTTTGGTTTACGTCTTATCTGCAAAACGATGAGTGCCACGACACAGAGCAGTATCAGTGTCAGGGCGATATAGGCCAGTGTCTCTGTGGTGTCCAGTGACTTGGGGAAGAAGCTGAGCACCACCTCATGACGGCCGGCGGTGACTGGCATGGCACGCAATACGTAGTTGACGCGTCCTAGTTCCACTTCCTCACCATCCACGGTGGCAGTCCATCCCGGATAGTATATCTCAGAGAAAACCAGCACGCCACCCTTCTTGCTCTCAACGCTATAGGTCAGCTGGTTTGGCTCGTAGGCTGTCAGTTCCACTGTTGAGGTGGAATCCTGTGGCACGGCCTCGCCCAGTACCTGCTGGAACTGCTTGTCGGCCACGGCCTCATGTCTCAGGTCTGTCTGTCCCAGGGCATCCAGTTCCTGGTTGGCATTGTCCACATACTTCACCTTGTCCACGAACCAGGCATTGCCATAGGCATAGGGGTTCTGTACCTCGATGTTCTGCTGTGCCAGGAGGAAATACTTGGTGTTGAGCATGTTGAGCACATTCCAGATGCTGTCGCCGTTGACCTGTGTCAGGTCGCCATAGAACGACTGGATAGACTCCTTCACGGCATTGGTCTGACCGGAGATATAACGCTCTATCAGTTCCTGGTAGCGGCGCAGTTTGGCGGCATGGTATCCGCCCACGCTCTTATGGTAATACGATGTCTCGTTCTCATTGAACACATTCGGAGCCAGGTTCAGCACGCGGTAATAGAGCGTAGGATCATCCATGATACGCTGGTCGGCCTCTGTGAGCGGACGGATCTGCTGACGCTCCACCTTCTTCATGAACTGCTTCTTGTCGTTGGGGTTCAGATAGCGGCGGTTTACCTGCCACAGGTCAACCAGACAGATAACCAGCAGCAGTGCAGCCATCATCCATGTCTTCAGTTTCTTCGCACGGTAGAGCAGCAGTACCAGTGTGCCCAGCACGATGATGAAGAATGAACGCCAGCAGTCGGCTGTGAACACGGCCTGACGGGCCTCACTCAGAGCCTCCAGCAGGGCGTCGGCATCAGCTGGCGGTGGGAGTATCTGACGGAAGATATTGGCCTCTGCATCCGTGTAGAAGTCGAAGAACATGGTGGGAGCCACGGCAAACAGCAGGGCGATACCACCTGTCAGGGCAAAGGCGATGAGGATCTGGGGGTTGAAGTTTTGAGGTTTAAGATTTGAGGTCTGAGGTTTTTCTGCGAGAACCAGTTCCTTCAGTGCCAGCATGGCCATCAGCGGGATGGTGAACTCGGCAATGACCAGTATGGACTCCACGGCACGGAACTTCGCATACATGGGCATGTAGTCGATGAACAGGTCGGTAAGTCCCATGAAGTTCTTACCCCATGCCAGCATGATACTCAGGAGTGTGGCTGCCAGCAGGCCCCATGTCAGTGGGTTGCGATAGCAGATCAGCAGGCACAGCACTGCCAGCATCAGCACAAAGGCACCTACGTAGACGGGACCCATGGTGCCGTTGGCACCCTCTTCCAGGTTCTCTTCCCAGTACTGGGTGAAGTAGAGACCCTGCTGACTCAGGTAGTCGAATACCTGTGAGGCTTTCATCACCTGTCCGTTGCCTACGTTGACCGACATATCCTTGATGGCTTTCTTGGCGGCATCGTCCTCAAAGAGCAGGTGCATGGAAGTACCGCCCTTGGTATTGGGTACCAGCAGTGTCCATGTCTCGCCGATGCCGTAGCTGTAGTCTGTGATATATGAGCGCTCCAGACCACTGTCGGTCTGGTTGCTGGTGTTCTTCTTGACCAGTTCGCTCTTGCCGCGCATGGTCTCCTTGGAGTACTGCCATGTGTGGTAGAGGTTGGAGGCGTTGACCATCACGCCCAGCAGTCCGCCAACGATACAGACGCCCAGCGCCTTGCCGATGTGTGCGTACTCCTTTTTCATCACGGCATCCACGATGAAGGCCAGCACCATCAAGAGGATGATGAACAAGTAGTAGTATGTCATCTGTACGTGGTTGGCGTGTATTTCGAGGGCGCCAAAGAGGGCCGTAACCAGCAGTCCCCATAGGTATTTCTTTCTGAAGGCCAGGACGATACCGCCAATCATAGGCGGCAGATAGGCCAGTGCCATCACCTTCCATAGGTGACCGGCAGCGATGATAATCAGGAAATAGGTGCTGAAGGCCCAGAGCACGGAGCCCAGTGCGGCCAGCTGCTGACGGAAATCGAAGGCACGCAGCAGGATGTAGAAGCCCAACAGGTACACGAACAGGTACCACACATTATCGGGCAGCCACAGATGGTAGGCATTCTCCACCTTCGACAGCAGGTCGGTACTGTCGTATGAGGGTGATATCTGATAGGTAGGCATACCGGAGAACAGAGAGTTGGTCCAACGTGTACGCTCACCCGTCTTCTGATAATACTGGGAAGCCTCCTCGCCCATACCCATTCCGGCTGATACGTCGCCCTGACTTAACACACGGTCTTGTACGTCAGCGGGATAGAAATAGGCAAAAGCCAATACAGCAAAGAATACCACTGCCAGCACATCGGGCAGCCACTGCTTAATCAATTTCATTTTTATATTACTTACTAGTTTTAAATTTCTGGCCGCAAAATTACGAATTTTTTCTTAAAGTGCAACACGATTCTGCAAAAAAGGCCATGGAACAGGCCCTGCAGGTGCTTATTCCTCCATCTCCTCGTCCAGACGGTTGCCCCACAGGTATTTCCTGGTTTCACGGGCGGCGACGCCACTGAGCAGGAGCAGGGCTACGAGGTTGGGTATCGTCATGAGCGCATTCATGCAGTCGGCGATGTTCCAAATAATATCCAAACTAATGATAGAGCCAAAGAAAAGGGCAACAATGTAAAGGATGCGATAGAACCTGTTTGTGCGACGTGACTCAATATAGTTCACGGCACATTCGCCATAATAACTCCATCCAAGGATGGTGCTGAAGGCAAAGGTGAGAATGCCGAATGTCAATAGGGGTGCGCCTACATAAGGTATTTTTGAGAAAGCCACCTTGGTAAGGGCTGCCCCATCGGAATAACTGATGTCTGGATATGCTAAAATACTGCTTACGAGTACTAATCCGGTGAGGGCGCAGATGACAACGGTATCCCAGAAGGTGCCAGTGCTTGATACTAATGCCTGACGTACTGGATTACGGGTTTGTGCTGCTGCAGCAACAATCGGTGCTGATCCCATACCGCTCTCATTAGAGAAGAGACCACGTGCTATACCATAGCGTGCCGCCATCATGACTGTGGCTCCCACAAAACCGCCACCGGCAGCTGAGGGATTGAATGCCGAACGCACGATGAGTTCCACGGCTGGCAAAACATAACTGCTGTTCATGATAAGAATCACGATGCAGCCAATGACATATAAAGCTGCCATAAAGGGTACGAAAACCGTACAAACTCTAGCGATGGCCTTCACACCGCCAAGTATGACGGATGCCGTGAGGATGCAGATGAAAAGGCCGACAATCCAGGTGGGAATGTCAAAAGTCTCGCTGGCCAGCAAGGCGATGGAGTTGGCCTGTACCGTACAACCGATACCAAACGAGGCCAGGGCTGTAAAAATGGCGAAAAGAATAGCGAGCCATTTCATGTTCAGTCCGCGCTCCAAGGCATACATTGGACCGCCGTAGGTGTGTCCGTCATGACCTTTCACTCGGTATTTTACGGCCAAGAGTCCCTCGGCATATTTCGTGGCCATGCCAAAGATTCCTGTGAGCCAGCACCAGAGCACGGCGCCAGGTCCACCCAGGGCTACAGCTGTGGCCACGCCGACAATATTTCCAGTGCCGATGGTAGCTGCCAAAGCTGTTGCCAAGGCTCCAAACTGGCTGACATCGCCTTTGGCTCCAGGGTCCTTCTTTACCGAGAGGCGGATGCCTGTAAGTAACTTTCGTTGAGGGATGCCTAAACGGAAAGTCAGGAATACATGTGTGCCCAAAAGGAGTATCACCATTGGCCAGCCCCAGAGCAGGGAACTGAGAAAAACAAAGAAGTCATTAATTGGTTCCATTCCGTCATAATTTAGTATCAACGTGCAAAATTACACCATTTTCTTCATAATCCAAAAAAAAATTGTACCTTTGCAACCAGACAAATAAAACTACGGATATGAAAATAGGAATCATTGTGGCAATGGACAAGGAGCTGAAACAGCTTCAGGAAGTCTTTAGGAATAGTGATGTGCTGGTACAGAAATGTGGTATCGGCAAGGTGAATGCGGCACTGGGTGCCCAGCGTATGATCAATGAGTTTCATCCTGACTGCATTATCTCCAGTGGCTGTGCCGGTGGTAACGGCGATGATATCAATGTGCAGGATATCATTGTGAGTAAGGAACTCTGCTATCACGATGTCTACTGTGGTAAGGCTATCGACGACAGTACGGTCTACGGACAGGTGCAGGGACTTCCCGCACGCTATCAGGCCGACCCTGAACTGTTGCGTAAGGCACTCAGCCTTCAGACATCAGACATCAAACTTCATCAGGGACTGATTGTCACTGGCGACTGGTTTGTGGACTCCAAGGAGAAAATGCGCGAGATTATCGGTCATTTCCCGGAGGCGAAGGCGGTTGATATGGAATCTTGTGCTATCGCACAGACCTGTTATATTAATAAGGTGCCGTTTATCTCGTTCCGCGTGATCAGTGACATCCCCCTGCGCGACACCGATGCCTCGCAGTATCATAATTTCTGGGATACTGTGGCAGAGCACTCATTCCAGACCACTCGTGCTTTTGTGGAAAGCCTGTAAAGGTGGAATAAAAAATAGGAAAAAGACTTTAGGCGCAAACCTAAAGTCTTTTTTGTTATTGTGTGATAAGATGAAATGCTTAGTTGTATTTCAGAATCTGACCTGGACGGAGTGTTACCGTCTTCTTGATGCGATTCAGGTTACACAGGGCCGAAACAGTGGTGTGGTGCTTGCGGGCAATGGCAGAGAGGGTCTCGCCGCTCTTCACCTTGTGGTAGCGTACATTGCTGCTGCTAGCCTGTGACCTGCTGGTGGGAACCTCAGCGTAGTTCAGTCCGTCGCCACCGCGATAGACGCCACCAGTGCCACGCAGACGGGTAGCTTCTGCTGATTCGCGGTTGTACGTAGCGCGATTGAAGGTCCACGTGTCACCTACAACGTCCTGATTCTTAAAGTCAAACATTATGGCTGGGTTCAGGGCAACACCGCAGAGACGGGTTTCAAAGTGAAGGTGAGAACCGGTACTGCGACCAGTGTTACCACCGAGGGCGATAGGATCGCCGGCTTTTACTTCTTGATTCTCAGAGACGAGCCACTTTGACAGGTGACCATAAATGGTTTCCAGACCATTGGGGTGGCGTAGAACGAGATACATACCATATCCTTTGCGATATCCTTCGTTTCTGACGATACGTACTTTTCCACTAAAGGCAGCACGGATAGTGTCGCCAATATAAACCTTGATGTCGAGGCCTTTGTGCTGACGACCCCAACGGGCACCGAAGTTTGAGGTTACCAAACGGCTGGTGGTGGGCATGCAGAAATCACGTAGGTTGACAGTAAAAGAGTCGGGCAATGACGTAGCCTTGTGAGCATAGATATTGTCCCAGTCTTCATATAATTCAGCGGCAGGTGATTCCCATACCTCGTTTGTAATCAGTTGTTGTAGCATCAATGAGTCTACGACTTTCATCTTGCGGTCAATAGGTGCTTGGTTGGCCAGAAGATCCTGACCAGCAACAGGCATCACGGCAAGTGAAGCAATAGCCATGACGGCAAATCTTTTTATCTTTTTTAATGACATATGCATTGGTTAGTCAATAATTCGTTTGCAAAGATAATAAATAATTATGAGAAATAATTGTAAAATGTGCAATTATTTGTGGTCTTTTAACATTAATCTTACGAAATTGCGGCCCAATTAACATTTGTCTTGCGTAATAGGCGTAGTCTGTTCCAAAGCATCTGATATTTAGGCGATTGGCATTTTGGGTCGTCATCAATTATCTTCTGTGCTTCTTCGCGTGCTAATTGCACAAGTTGTCCATCACGTGCAATATTGGCTATTTTTAGGTCGAAGGCCATGCCACTTTGTTGGGTGCCTTCCAGGTCGCCAGGACCACGTAGTTTTAGGTCGGCCTCAGCAATACGGAACCCATCGTTGGTGTCGCACATGATGTCAATGCGCTTGCGGGTGTCTTCAGACAATTTGAACGGCGTCACAAGGATACAGAACGACTGGTCGGCACCACGGCCTACACGTCCACGTAGCTGATGAAGTTGTGAAAGACCGAAACGCTGGGCTTCAAGAATGACCATCACGGAAGCATTAGGCACGTTGACTCCGACCTCGATAACGGTAGTAGCTACAAGGATCTGTGTTTCTCCGGAGACGAACTTCTGCATCTCCTCCTCCTTCTCCTTGGCCTTCATCTTGCCGTGCACCTTGCTGAGACGGAAATCAGGAAAAGCCTCGCGTAAGGTTTCAAAGCCTTGTTCAAGGTTCTTGAGGTCAATTTTCTCGCTTTCCTCAATGAGTGGGAATACGATATAAACCTGACGTCCCTCGTGAATCTGCCGGCGGATACCGTCATAGAGGGACGTCATGCGATTGTCGAAGACATGGGAAGTGCGGATGGGTTTTCTGCCTGGTGGCAACTCGTCAATGATGCTCACGTCAAGGTCGCCATATAGCGTCATAGCCAGAGTGCGCGGAATAGGTGTCGCCGTCATCACCAGCACATGAGGAATCGTGTTTTCTTCCGTCTTTGCCCATAACTTGGCGCGCTGTGCTACACCAAAACGGTGTTGCTCGTCAATAACTACAGTACCAAGGTGTGCGAATTGCACAGTATCTTCGATGACGGCGTGTGTTCCAATCAAAATTTGTACATCACCAGATAAAAGTCCGTCAAGAATCTCTTGGCGCTTCTTACCTTTAACGATGCCTGTGAGAAGTTCTACGCGGATGGGCATCCCTTCCAAAAACTTACGAATACTCTGTAGATGCTGTTCTGCCAGTATTTCCGTTGGTGCCATCATGCAGGCCTGATAACCATTGTCAAGGGCAATCAGCATGGTCATCAGGGCTACTAATGTCTTTCCGCTACCCACGTCACCTTGTAGCAAACGGTTCATCTGCCGTCCTGTACACATATCCTTACGGATTTCGTGCATCACCCGTTTCTGTGCCCCTGTCAATGCAAAAGGCAGGTTCTTCTGGTAGAAATCGTTGAATAGCGGACCGATGCGGTTGAATACAAAACCGCGATATTTATGTCGCTGGTCGCTGGCATATCTTAAGATATTCAGTTGTACGAAGAAGAGTTCCTCGAACTTTAGGCGTACGCGTGCCCGCTCCAGGTCTTTCGTGTCCTGCGGATAATGCAGGTTGCGCAAGGCCTGGTCGCGACTCATCAGATGGAGTGGGGCGGTGATGAAGTCGGGGATGGTCTCTGGCAACGGGTCTTTCAAGACACCGACCAGTGTCTTCGTGAGTTTCTCAACTGCACGGGAGTTCATGCCCGCCTTCTTCATCTTCTCCGTCGTGTTGTAATAGGGCTGCATGCCCATGGTGGAGAGCTCCACCTTCTCAGCTAGGTCGATATCCGGATGTTGCACCTGGATGCGATTGTTGAAGACGCCTGGCCGTCCGAACACCAGGTATTTCGTGCCTATCTTGTAATTCTGCTTGGCATATTTTCCGCCATTGAACCATACGAGGTCCATGATGCCTGTGCCATCAGAGAAATGGGCCACCACGCGTTCCTTGCGCGGCCCCATCTCAAAGGTCTCGAAACTGAGGATACATCCTACGACCTGCACGAACGGCATGTCGCCAGTGAGCTCGTGAACGGTATAGACCTTGGAACGGTCCACATATTTATAAGGATAATACTCTAGTAGGTCACCATAGGTCTCGATGCCCAATTCCTTGCTGAGCATCTTCTTTCGATTGGGACCTACCCCAGGTAAATACATGATATCCTGGTCGAGTATATTCATCTTAAATGAGCGTTTCTGCGATTTTTAAGTCGAAAGGTGTTGTTATCTTAATATTCTCGCGATTGCCTTCGACGAGGGTGATGTCGAAGCCGAAAGCTTCGACCACACTGGCATCGTCGGTGAAACCGTCGTTATAGGGTTGGCGGTTGGCATCCTTCAGTAACTGGATGTCAAAGCACTGGGGCGTCTGTACTAGACGGTAGTCAGCTCGTGCCTTTGTGCCTTCGTTGATGTGGCGCAACGTTTCTACGACCGGTGTTACAGGTATGACAGCTTTCTTCGTTCGTGCTGTTTCGAAGCAGTTGCTGATGACCTCGATAGAGACGAAAGGACGTACACCATCGTGCACACCCACCACGCCTTGCGCATCATCCGGCACCTTTGCCAAGCCGTTCTGTACGGAGTGGAAGCGTGTCTGACCGCCATTGGCCAACGTATATGTTACGTCGAAATGGTATTCCTCGCATAGTTGATGCCAATATTCCTGCTGGGCTTCTGGTAATACAAGGATAATCTGCAGATCCTTGGAATACTCACGGAAACGCTCCAAGGTGCGCATCAATACGGGCTTTCCGCCGATGGGCAGAAACTGCTTGGGAATCTCGCCACCCATTCTGAGGCCCTTTCCGCCTGCTACGATAATGATATAGTCCATCAGGCCATCAAATGTTTAAAGCGCATACCCTCGGCAATCTGGTCGCTAACCTCGCGGCTTACTAATTGACTGAGCAGTTCATAGGCGAAGGGGAAGGCGGCAGCAGGACCTTCGGCTGTGGTGATGTTACCATCGACGGTAACGAGGTCAGCTGTATAATGTGCCTGAGTTAATAGTTTTTCAAAGCCTGGATAGCAGGTTGCTCGCTTGCCGTCAAGTACGCCCAACTGAGCCAATACGACAGCGGGAGCGGCACAGATAGCTGCCACTTTCTTACCGGCTTTAACTTGTGACAGAATGGCTTGGCGTACACCTGCATGCTCATAAAGGTTTGAAGCACCTGGCATACCACCTGGCAGGAAGAGCAAGTCAGCATCACTAAAGTCGCAATCCTCTATCATGGCATCAGCCACAATTTGTACGTTGTGGGCTGTCTCTACCACCTGTGAGTCACCAGTGATACTCACCGTTGTCACCTCTACACCACCACGACGCAGCACGTCAACGGGTATCAACGCCTCCACATCCTCGAAGCCGTTGGCAAGAAAAACATAAACTTTTGCCATATTTTGAAATTAAATTTGTACTTTTGCACGCAAAGATACAAAAACTTTGCGAAATGCAAAAGAAAAAGGAGAAATATGTCAACTAAGACCCTTACATTTGCTCTCTTTGGCAACCTCTATCAGCGTGAGAAATCTGCTGCCATACAAGAGGTGCTGGCTTGTTTGAAAGTGCATAGTGCACGCGTTGTTATTGATGAGGAATACTATCATTTTATCAATGAGATGTGTAATGTGCATTGTGTCCTGGATGCAGAGAAAGATCGTTTCACCACCTTCGTGGGTGATGATTTTGAGGCAGACTTCGCCATCTCGATGGGGGGCGATGGTACGTTTCTGAAAACGGCATGCAGGGTTGGGGCTAAACATATTCCTATCTTAGGTGTCAATATGGGACGTTTGGGATTTCTGGCCGATATTGCACCAGATGATATTGAGTCCTGTTTGCAAGCCTTGCATGATGATGACTACGCAGTAGAGAGTCGTGCTGTGATTCAGGTTCAGGCTGACGGACAACCTTTGAGTGAGTGCTCGTATGCCTTGAATGATGTGGCTATCCTGAAGAGGGATACTGCTGCCATGATCTCTATTCGCACGAGTGTTGATAGTGAATATCTCACTACTTATCAGGCTGATGGACTGATAGTCTCTACGCCTACAGGTTCTACAGCTTATTCTTTGTCTAACGGTGGTCCCGTTATCGTACCAGGTACTGGTGTGCTTGTGATGACTGCTGTAGCACCGCATTCATTGAATATCCGTCCTGTCGTTATTCCTGATACAGCAGAGATAACCCTTGATGTAGAGAGTCGCAGTCATTCATTCTTGGTGGCTATCGACGGTCGTTCAGGGAAGTGTGCTGAGGGCACGCATATCACATTACGCCGTGCACCTTATAATATACAGGTGGTAAAGCGTAGCAGTACACGTTATTTCTCCACGCTCAGGGAAAAATTAATGTGGGGGGCTGATGTTCGCTAAACTGAAACGTCTTTTCGAAATTCCAGATAATCACTTTACGGCAAAGGAAATATTCCAGTGGTTATGGAGGGCGCTGCAAGGAAATCGTTTGCAGGCAGTCCTCAATGCGACTATCGGACTGCTTGGCGTGGGCCTGGGACTGTCGTCTGTCTGGGCAATGCAACGTGCCATTGATATTGCCTCGGGCGCACTTAATGGATCACTCTATGTGGCTGTAGGGGTGATGGCTGCCCTTATCCTGGGCGAGTTTGCTGTGGGAATATCGCGTGTTTGGGTCAGGAATATCCTTGGTGTAAAAGCACAGAACCGTATGCAGCAGCATGTGCTTGCGAGATTGCTTCGCTCAGAGTGGCGGGGACGTGAGGCGATGCTGACTGGCGATATCATCAGTCGTCTGGAACAGGATGTGAAGACGGTGGTGACGTTTCTTACGGAGACTTTACCTTCAATCGTCAGTACGGTAGCGATGTTTGTGGGTGCCTTCATCTATCTGCTTCAGATGGATACGTGGCTGGCTGTCGTTACGGTGGCCATTTTGCCCTTGTTTATCTTGGTGAGCCGTATCTACATAGCTTACATGCGCAGGTACAACAGAAAAGTACGCGATACAGACAGTTTGATACAAAGCTTGCTCACAGAGACCATGCAGCATCGTATGCTGGTGAAGACCATGGAGGCTGATCAGCAGATGCTCAATCGCCTGGATAGTACCCAACAGACATTGCGTCAATGGGTGCGTAAGCGCACAGCCTTTTCTGTAGCCAGTAATTTCTTCTTGAACTTGGGATTCTCTATTGGCTTCCTTGTGGCTTTCCTTTGGGGCGCCCTTCGTCTGCATGGCGGTACGTTGACCTTTGGTGGAATGACGGCTTTCCTGCAATTGGTGAACCGTATTCAAGGACCTGCCCGCGATCTGGCTAAGTTGGTTCCTGCTTTTGTGAGTGTGTTTACGGCTGCAGAGCGACTGATGGAGCTGGAGGATATTCCCGAGGAACAGCAGGGTGAGCCACAGATGCTGCCTGCACCTTGTGGCGTTCGTTTCGAGCATGTAACGTTTAACTATGGTGCCCCTGGCCAGCAGCCAGCTCTTAGTCATTTTGATATAGACTTCAAGCCAGGAACCTGTACGGCTATTATGGGTGAGACGGGTTCTGGAAAGACAACGCTGATACGTCTGCTCCTCGCTCTGATAAAGCCGCAGCATGGTCGTATAACTATATACTCCCATCCCTTAAAGGGTGGGGATTGGAATGTGTCTCTCACCCCTCTTCATCGTTGTAATTTCGTCTATGTGCCTCAAGGAAATACCTTGTTGAGCGGTACTTTACGTGAAAACTTGCAATTAGGTAATCCTGAAGCTACTGACGAACAGATGAAGGATGTCCTGCTGATGGCTTGTGCTGATTTCGTAAAAGAGTTGCCTGATGGTCTTGATACCCGTTTCTCAGAACAGGGTGGGGGGCTCAGTGAAGGTCAGGCCCAGCGTATCGCAATCGCTCGTGCTTTGCTTCGCCCAGGCTGTATCATGTTGCTGGATGAGGCTACAAGTGCCCTTGATGTGGAGACTGAGAAGAAGGTGCTTGAAAACATTCTCAGCGACCATCGTCGCACAGTTATCTTCGTGACGCATCGTCCTGCCGTTGTTAATTATTGCGACCAAGTTATTACCATCGGTCAGTAATAAATATAATAAGGTGGAATTGTTAAAGTTGTGTTAATAGCATAAAATAATCGACCAAATATTTGGTTGGTATTATAAAAACATCTACTTTTGCAGTGTACTATTCAACTGGTACACTATTACAGGAGTGTTTTTAAGTTATAAGATAAATTATGATCAACGTAAACAACATTAACTTTAAGTACAAGGGCCAGAAGGCACTTGTCTTCGACGGGTTCAGTCTCCAGTTGGAGGAGAGCCAAATCTATGGTTTGCTGGGTAAGAACGGCACAGGCAAGTCTACTCTGCTTTATCTTTTGTCGGGCCTCTTGCGCCCCATCTCTGGTTCGGTTAGTTGTGATGGCATCGCAACATGTAAACGAACCCCAGAATTGC
>Ga0310696_10005372_pt1 | contig 15468 bp, 16 predicted proteins | sample AusTroGonzalo_MG_4_FD_203885 | JGI IMG/M metagenome (GOLD analysis project Ga0310696, IMG submission 203885) | Bovine rumen microbial communities from tropical cattle in Woodstock, Queensland, Australia - Gonzalo_02 (v2) (version 2) | ecosystem: Host-associated > Mammals > Digestive system >...
TGCTGTATATCTGCTCTTTGACCATCTTGCCGATGGCCTTCGCCAGGCTCTCGCTGGTCTTCAGAACCACATTGCCGACAAAGCCATCGCAGACGACGACATCTACCTCGGGCGAAAACAGGTCATGTCCCTCGACATTGCCGCGGAATGACAGGCAGTTGATTTCGCGCAGCAGTGAGAAGCTCTCCTGCGTCAGGCGGTTGCCTTTGCCAGGTTCCGTGCCGTTGGACAGCAGGCCGACATTCGGGACAGCCATGCCGAGAATCAGCTTGGCAAAAATGTCGCCCATGATGGCGAACTGGGCCAAGTTGCGCGGTGTGCAGTCCACTGTGGCACCGGCGTCAAGCAACAGGAAACGTCCGCCGTCGGTCTTGGGGAGCGCCGCCGCGATGGCCGGTCGCTCGATGCCCTGGAGCATACGCCATTTCAGGAAGGTTGCGGCGACGGCCGCGCCCGTGTTTCCAGCGGTGAAAAGTCCCGCGCAGTCGCCGGCCTTCACCAGGTCGGCGGCCACATTGATGGACGATTTCCGCTTGGTGCGCACGGCAGAAGCCGGGTGCTCGTCCATGCCGATGACTTCGGGGGCGTTCACGACCTCTAAACACGAGTGCCCCGCCAGATCGTATTTCTCCAGCAGGGGCATCAGGCGCTCTCTGTCGCCGGTCAGGCAAATCCGCACACGGTCGCCCAGTTCGGCCAGAGCGAGGGCTACGCCGCCGACCACTGGTTCGGGGGCAAAGTCACCCCCCATGCCGTCGACGGCTATGGCCGGTATGGAGGCCACAATTACTGCTCGTTCTTGGGAGCTTTGACAGTCAGGACTTGCTTGCCGTCATAGACGCCGCAGGCTTTGCAGACGCGGTGGGGCAGGCAGGGGGCTCCGCAGCTGGGGCAGGTGGTAGGCTGGACGCCTTTGTAGCGGTTGGCGGCATGGCGCATCCGCACGCGGGATTTGCTGACTTTACTTTGTTGAACGGCCATTTTCGTAACTCCTATGGGTAAGCTTCAGAGAAAAATCTAAAGTTTCAATTTATCAAGTTGGCTCCAGGGATTTTCCTCCTGTTCCTCGGCGGAAATTTCCTGGTCAAGTTCCTGGCAGGAGCAGTTGCCTTCGTTCAGGTTCTGTCCGCAGTGCGGGCAAAGTCCCCGGCAATCTTCCTGACATAAGAATTTGAGCGGTAAACTTAATAATATATCCTCTCGAACATCATCAGTCAAGTCGAGAGGCTTTCCCATGGCCTTTTCGTATTCATGGAGAATGTCGTTTTCGGCGATGTCCATGCTGGCCAGTTTGCCGCATCTGTCGCAGTTGGCGGTGATTCGTGTGGACACGGAGCCTTTCAGATAGGCGTCCTGCGAACTTCCGACAGGCGCAAGCGTCAGGTCATAGTGGAAGGGCGCGGAAAACTCGAACTGCTCGTCAGGGGCGATTCCCAGTTCCTCCGCAGTGGCCTCGCCGACAATGTGTACGCCTTCCGGCGGCAGGTCTACGAGTTGGAAAACTAGTCCATTATGGTTTTTCATGCTGGATTTCTGTAACTATTTGTAAGGTTCACAAAACAAAAAGTGGCTAGTGGGCAGTTTCTCGTCCCATGTCCCGTCCATGAGCCACTCAGGCCTGGTGGCTCACCCGAAAGGTTATTTCGCCAGTTTTTTGCCGATGGCTAGCCAGGGCAAGGTCAGAGCCCTGGTCAATCTCTGGGAGACGCGGAAGGACAGCCATTGCGTCTGCCCAGGGGACAGGAGGTCATTAATCTGGACGGCACTGTAGTTGGACGAGGCGGTTATTGGCTTGCCGTTCAAAAAAACCTCCCCATCGCGCAACGGCGGGATTATCAGGAAGATTTCTCTCGTGGCTGCCAACTCTGGGCGGTCAAATTTCTGGGCTAGGAAAACAGTCTTGTCCAAGGCGAAGGAATCGGCGTCGGCCAGCAGGCGGAAAGCCGTCTGCTGGGTGGGCTTGTATTCTTCTGTTCTGGGGGCTGGCACGGCAGTCTCCGAGGCTTCCCATAGTGGCTGGAAGGTGTAGAAGGGGACAAGCCCTTCTACCGTCTTCAGGCAGTCGTCAAGGGACTTTTCTGCCAATTCGGCAGGCTCCAGAATTTTCTGCGAAAAATGCTTGTGCAATATGGTGCGGGATTCGTTCTGGAGATTCAAGAACAGCCGGAATTGGTCAATGACCTTGTCAGGGTAGCCGGATCCGCTGTCCAGGGCGGCAACCCAGTCGAGGATAGAGGCAAGTTTTTCCTGCTGACGGTGAAGCAGGCTCAGTGCCTCCAGCGGTTCTGACCAGTTGGAGGGCAGGTCAGGGGCGGCGAGAACAGCGACCAGCCAAGGCAAGGATTCGCGGTATTCTTCCGCCGGCGGCGGCAGTTTGCCCATTTCCGGCGAGCCGGCAAACCAGTCGGCAGCCAGGGCCGGCAGTCCGTGCCGCTTCTGCTGGCTCTGACAACGTCGGGCAATGACGTCCAGTTCGTACATGTACCGTTGCAAGGACGCATAACACTGGGAGCCTGTGCCGACTTTCGAGGCGGTGAAGTCGTCGGCGATTTTGACGGCGGCCGCCGTGAGCGGCCAGAACGAGAAATCCTTGTGCTCTTCTGGTTCTGGAGTCGATTGGCAGGAACAGAAAATCAGCGACAGGATCAGACAGGTCGGCAGAATGAGGAAAGGTAATGACTTGCTGTCAAACATTGGTGTGCCTGTTTGTGAATGTGGTTGGTCGAACTTTTGCTCTATCGCTGTTGCTCTGGCGGCAAACATGCCCAGCATCTATTCAGCTTGTCGCTGATTCTCGCCCGCAAGAACATGTTTTCCAATGTCTTCGCGCAGACGATTGTAGCGCTCCACGATGTCGAGAATCTCCTGTGTCTCCGAATTGCCGCTGGCATCGGCATCTTTCAGCAGGTCTTCAATCTGTTTTTGGCGGGCGACAGCCTCGGCAAATTCCTTGCGCCCCTGTTTGATTAGAGCCACGAAATGTGCCGTGCGTCCGTTTTTTAACACCTCCACCGACCTGACAAAGGTATCCAGCGGCGCCTGCAACAGGGGGGGGGCATCGCGGCGCAGCAGCAGCAATTCGTTTTGCAGGCGCGTCATGGCCGCCGTGTCGGTCTTGTAGTCGCTCAGCTGGCGCGGCAGGTCTTCCAGGGGAATCCGCCTGGTCGCCTGGGAGCCGCCAGCGTCAAGCACGGTCAGGGTCAGCAGCTTTTCGAGTTGCTGCTGGACAGTTTCCGTCTCGTTGATGCGTCGTCCCTGTCTGCTTTCCTGGCGCAGGTTCTGTTCGAACCAATGCTGGAAACTCTGCCAGGCGGGAACCTTTTCCTGCAACAGAAAAGCCAGGGCCTCCGAGGGTTGGCGTCTTTGGTTTTCCATCTCGAAGACGCGACGGAAGAAAGTCTGGCGGTCGCCGCCGTGGCGCTCGATGATTCTGGTCAGCAAATCGCAGTTCAGGCAGTACAGTTGGAACAAGGCGGTTTCGGAGACGGGCAGGGGGGTGTCCGTCAATTTGACGAACTCCGCGTATTGCCCGTGTTCGGTCTGGAATCTGACGGGGCGATAGTCCGGCAGATACAGGCTCGACAGTCCTTTGCCGTCATGAATGATTTTCTGGCAGAACGCCGCCGCCAGCCAATAATCGGACCGGCAGACGACGGAACGCTTGCCCAGCATTTCTGTCGCCGACCTGCGCACGCAGGCAGCCAGCAGCCCATGAAAAAATTCCGTGAAAGTGGCGGTGGCTGGACAACTGGTCAAGAGCCCGTGCGTCTCGGCCTGGTCGCTTACGGCGGAATCACCGCGCAATTCGATGGTCAACGGCACTTGATGCCGTGATTTCCATCCGAGCCAGGAATCTATCTCCCGACACCCCAGCCGCGCAGGAAAAACCAACTGCCGCAGCGTCGCCTCGTCTGGGGCGCGAAGGGTCAGATTGCAGTCGGTGAGATGCTCGCTGACCAGACCGTTGCCATCGTCAGCGGCAGGCAGCGGCAGCGCAAGCAGGATGAGCAGGGCGGCCAGCAGGGTGGCAAAGACTGCGTGCCACCTGTCAGCTGCCCGGAAATCATCGGCCTGGCTCCTGCCGTAGGACATCAGGGATTCAATTCCTTGTCGGCGGCCAGAACTTTTTCCTTGCGAGCCTGCCGGTCGGCAATCAGCCGCGCCCGCAGGTCCGCGTCTGCTACGGCGATGATTTGCGCGGCCAGCAGGGCGGCGTTGACGGGGCCGCCGCTGCCCACGCCGACGGTGGCGACGGGAATCCCGCCCGGCATCTGCACCGTGGCCAGCAGCGCGTCCATGCCGTTCAGGGAACCACCCTCCACAGGGATTCCGATGACCGGCAGCATCGTGTGCGCGGCGACCACGCCCGCCAAATGGGCGGCCCCGCCGGCGGCGGCGATGATGACCTTCAGCCCGCGTGCGGCGGCAGTGCTGGCGAACTCGGAGACGATTTCCGGAGTCCTGTGGGCGGACATGATGCGGACTTCCGCCTGAAGACCGAGTTTCTGCAAGGTGTCCAGGCAGGATTGCAGTTTGGGCAAATCTGATTTGCTGCCCATCAGCAGGGCAACGGAGGGATTCGACATGTTATGTCTCCTATGGTTTGAGAAAACGCCAGGCATACGTCTGGCCAAACTGAATCAGTCATTTAAATAAGATAAACCCTGTATGCTCTAATTGCCAATGGCAAGCGACAGGAAACCCACTCGCGGGATAATGGTCGGGCGGCCCCTTTCCAGGGATGACCGAGAATTTAGGGCTGGGGAGGGCCGAGCGCCTTGTCTTCCGTAGCCTTGGCGAAGTAGGAGGCTCGGCCATTGCGCCCGGAGGAAAGCACACTGCCGTCCGATATGGCGGCTAGGCTCCTCTCCGCCGTAGTGATTGCGCATTATTGATTGCCCAAGAAACATTGCGAAAAGTATGAAAAAACTTGACATTCCGCAGAGTTTCTATGAATAATACGCCATTTTCTAAAAGAAACATTGCGGAAAGTATATTTATAACTTGACATTCCGCAGAGTTTATGATATTGTATCAATAAGTTCATTCCTAGCAAAGGAGAGCAGGCGTATGTTGATAGGCAGAGAGGCGGAAACCAAGAAACTGAAAGATGCGTACATGAGCGCGTCACCAGACATTTGTTGCCGTATATGGTCGGCGGCGTGTCGGGAAGACATATTTGATTCGTGAAACCTTTGGTGGTAAATTTGCCTTCTACCATACAGGGATAGCGAATGTCGGGCGCCAGGAGCAACTTGACCGTTTTGCCAGGTCTCTCGAAAGGTACGGGGCAAAACATGGCAAGAAGCCATTGCGAAATTGGTTTGAGGCCTTCGACAGGCTAGAAGATTATCTTCAGGGGTATCCTGCTGGCAAGAAAGTCATTTTCATTGATGAACTTCCTTGGATGGATACTGCACATTCAGGCTTTACGAGTGCCTTGGAGTCTTTCTGGAATGGCTGGGCATCTGCGCGCAATGATATCATGCTTATCATTTGTGGTTCCGCTACCTCATGGATGACGAGCAATATCCTGAATTCCAGAGGAGGCCTGCACAATCGCCTGACATACAGGATAAGGCTGGAGCCATTCTCCCTCGCGGAATGCGAGCGTTTTCTGACTGCCAGAGGGATTGTTGCTACTCGCAGGCAGGTTCTGGAATACTACATGGTGATGGGCGGAGTTCCCTATTACTGGAATTATATCGCAAAGGATAAAAGTCCGGCACAAAACATCGATGCCATGTTCTTTGCTCCCGATGCCGAATTACGTGAAGAATATGGACATTTGTATGCCTCTCTCTTTAGGAAACCCCAGCAACATATCGCCATAGTGACTGCCCTGGGGACAAAAAAGGTCGGCATGACACGGGAGGAATTGCTTAAGGCAACCCGTCTGCCCGACAATGGCATGTTCAGCCAATCGCTCCGGGAACTTGTCGAGTGCGGGTTTATCAGAAAATACCGTGTGGCGGGTAAGAAGTCACACGAGGCGATTTTCCAATTGATGGACAATTTCACTCTGTTCCATTTCAGATTCTTAGCAGAACAAGATGAAGGCGAAAGCATTTCTTGGAGCGCCATGCAGAACACATCGAAAGTCAATGCCTGGAGAGGACTGTCATTCGAGCGTGTCTGCCTTGAGCATATTAGCCAGATCAAAAGGGCACTTGGCATATCAGGGGTTTCCACAAGGCAATATGCCTGGCGTTCCCGTCCTGTAGAGACGAAGACTGGTGCTCAAATCGACTTGCTGATAGAACGTGCAGACAATGTCGTGAATATCTGCGAAATGAAATATGCGTCTGGCCAATATGTGATAACAAAGGACGAGCACGCCAAAATGCTCCATCGGCGAGATGCGTTCTTGACAGAAACGGGATGTAGGAAAGCCGCCTATATCACGCTGATAACCACTGACGGCACTGCGCACAATGTTTATTGGAACGACATTCAGGCAGACCTGGCACTGGATGCCCTCTTTCTCTGACCTTCGAGAGTCTGGCTTGTTGATGCAACCACGTTTTTTACAGAATATCACTTGAAAATCGTGGAACATGTAAGTATAGTAAATCAAATTTACGATTTGCTGGACATTTTCACCCTCTAACTGCAAGGACACATTATCATGGATGCCACTTTTCAACTAGCCTTGGACGAGGCGATGAAGTACCAGATTGAGGCTGACTTTCTCCAGGAACCATCTTTGCCGTCGTTTGAAATCCGCCGTGCTGGCGGACGTCTGGCGATAGCTGCTCCGAACTCGCTGGAGATGCTTTACGGCGTCTATGACTGCGCGGAACGCTTTGGCGGGTACACGTTTTTCGAGCCGGGGCGCGACATATTCGAGCCCAGTCAGCGGGTGGATGTCTGCGCCCCGGGGCTTCCAGACGCGACACTGGTGCCTGCGCGGCGCCCGCTTCTCAAACATCGCGGCTTCATCCAGGAGTTTCCGTTCAACGCGGAAACGCCGGCGCTCTTCGACTGGATGGCGAAGAACAAGCTCAACTACTTGCTGGTCTGGATAAAGTATTATGACGAACTGTCCGAGGAACTCAAGCAGGAAGCGTCGGTGCGCGGAATTGTGTTTGAAAGCGGTCACCACACTTTCGACTACTGGCTTCCCGGCAAGATCTACGGCAAGGAGCATCCCGAGTTCTACGCGGAAAAAAATGGCAAGCGTGTCGCCCCTACCGGTGACGAGGCGATTCTCATGAGCAAGCAGCTCTGCACCACCAATCCGGAGGTTCGCGCGGAAATCGCGCGTCGCATGGTGGAGTATGCCGAGGCGCATCCGGAAGTCAAGATAGTTTCCCTCTGGCCAAATGACGGCTTCGGCTGGTGCGAATGTGAAAACTGCTCGAAATTCTACGACAAGAACGAGAAGGGAACTCTGTATAATCTGTCAGAACACGTCTACAAGGCAGACCGCATCTACCACGACATGGTTCGCGATGTCTGCGCACGGGTGAACAACGCGCACCCAGACCTCCAGATCACCTTGGTGGCCTACATCAACTACTGCGCACCTTCCCCTGGCTTCACTCTCAAACCCAACATGGCAGTGGATTTCGCGACCTACTGGCGCTGCATCAACCATGAACTCACCGACTCCAACTGCCCCATCAATCCCCACTACGCCGACGACATCCGCCAATGGTGCGCCGTCAAGCAGGGAGGGGACGTCAATGTCTGCGACTACTACATGGGCGTGAATTTCTATCTGTCTCTGCCGATGATTCATTTCCACGAGATGTTCCACGAAATGAAATGGTACAGCGACACTGGCGTGGACGGCATCATGACGCAGTTCCACATCCCGCATTGGACCGCCTACGGTCTCAACTTTTACCTGATGGGCAAGGCTGCCCGCGGCGAGGCGGAGAAAGAGACCATAGAAGGTATCATGCGTCGTCTGTTCGGGACTGACGCCGCGCTGGCCAAGGCGTTCTACGGCAATATCAAGAAACTGCTGCTCACCATGGGGAAATGCCATATTCCCTATCCCTATTCGCTCTTCCGCCGAACCACGCTTGCTGACTATCAGGAATTGCTGGCTCAAGCCCGGGAAATTGCCGCGCGGAAGCCGTCAGACCGCTTCCGCCAGGAACTGGTCATCTGGATGGACTACATCTGCCGTTTCAAGGCCTTCTTCGATAAGGTCCAGTCCCAAAAGGCGACAGTCGAAGACGCCGAGAACCTGCTGGCGTGGGTTCACTCCCATCGTGACACCCGCGTCTTCGTGCACGACCGCTTCGATACCTATTTCGAGGCCATAGAGGAAGACATTCGGACCAACCGCCCCTGGTACCATTTCAACATCGACTGGGAGGACGAGTATGTCCGACGCCATGTCGAACTACTGAAATGATGCCAATTCTTCCGTCTGCTGCGGTAGAATTGTCGTAGCTGTCCCGAACCGCCAAAGAACATAGCTATCCTCTTTTTTAACGCAGAGACGGAGAGGCACAGAGTGTTTTCACAAACTTGCCGGCATAGCATGAATTGCCGTATGGTTTGTTGATGCGCTAAATTGCGCAGCATTCAATTTAGCCGTAACGGCAAAAACAAGCAATCGGCGGTCCTTCATGATTGCTTTGGCAATCACGGCAAAGGAACCGCCTTTTCCCTGCGTCTTTGCACCTCTGCGTTAAAATAGGTTTGAACAGAGTCCCCGCAACTAGAAGAGGCAATCGACTTGCAAAAACCATTAAGAAAATTATATTAAATAATTTGCGCAGGGATGTCCCCTGCACGAGTTGGAACCAAGTCTAAAATTCAAGGAAACAACAATGTCAGTCAAGATCAGACTTCGTCGGACAGGCAAGCGCAATGCGGCCTGTCATCGGATCGTGGTTGCCGACAGTCGCAGCCCGCGGGATGGTCGCTTCATTGAAATCATTGGAGTGTATGACCCGCGCCATGAGTTCGAGCGCATTGATTTGGAACGCGCCGACTACTGGATTTCCCATGGTGCCCAGCCGAGCGAAACCGTCGCGAGCATCATCAAGCGCGCCAAGGAAGGCGGCACCAAGCCTGCGCCCGCTGCCCCGGCCGCTGCTCCTGCCCCAGAGAAAGAAGCCTGACAAGCGTGAAGCAAAATGGGTTTTTCCTTCTTGAAAAAACTCTTTGGCGGCGAAGTCGCGGAGAACATCTCCAAGGACGAGGCCGCTGAAGCCAAGATGCCTGAAATCATCGAGGAACCTGCCGCAACGGTTTCCGAAACGGCAGAAGCCGTTTCCGAAAACCGCCGCGGACGTCGTCCGCGCAGGCACGGCAAAGGCACTGGCAACGATGCCGGCGCCTCACTGGACCAGCTCCAGGATTTCGTCCTGTACGTGGCCTCCGCTCTCGTCGAATACCCCGACAGACTCAACCTGTCGGTGGAAGACACGGATCGCGGACCCGCCATCACCATCCGCTGCGAAAAATCCGACATCGGCAAGATTGTCGGCAAAAGCGGCAAAACCATTTCGGCCATCCGTTCCCTGGTCAGCGGCCTTGCCGACAAGCAGGGGCAGCGGTTGTCGGTCGAAGTGCTGGATTGACGGCCAATGCGCCTGGATATCGTCAGCCTCTTCCCGGAAATCTGCCGGGCGGTCTTGGGCGAATCCATCATCGGACGGGCCTGCAAACGCGGACTGGTGCAGCTCAACTGCCTCGATTTGCGCGATTACGCCCACGATGAAAGGCGCACCGTTGACGACACGCCGTACGGTGGCGGAGCGGGGATGCTCCTGCGTCCCGAACCGCTGTTCGAGTGCCTGGAATCCCTGGCGACCCCCGACTCGCATATCGTGCTGATGTGCCCCCAGGGGCAGCGATTCCAGCAGTCGGCGGCCAGACGGCTGGCGCAGTTCGAGCATCTGATACTCGTCTGCGGCCACTACGAGGGGATTGACGAACGTGTCAGGCAATGCCTGATTGACGAGGAATTGTCACTCGGCGATTTTGTCCTGACCAACGGCGCCCTGGCGGCGGCGGTTGTCTCCGATGCGGTTATTCGGCTGCTGCCCGGTGTGCTTGGGCACGATGAATCTTCGGCTGAGGAATCGTTTTCCGACGGTGCGTTGCTGGAGTATCCGCAGTTCACCAAGCCCGAGGATTTCCGTGGCATGAAGGTGCCAGAGGTCCTGCTTTCCGGCGACCACGGCAAGATTGCCGAATGGCGGCGTGAACAGCGACTGGCCCGGACGGCGTGGCGGCGTCCCGACCTCTGGCAGTCCGAATCTGGCCACGACGACATGAACAAGAATTGATTTCATCGTTCGACAATAGTCTGGAGAAGAAAATGAACACCATCGAAAAAATCCGTCAAGAGAACATGAAGACCGATGTTCCCGAACTGAACATTGGCGACACCGTCCAGGTTGACGTTATCATCCACGAGGGTGACAAGGACCGTGTCCAGGCCTTCACGGGCACCATCATCGCCAAAAACGGCACCGGCATCTCCCAGAGCGTGACCCTGCGGCGCGTGACGGCTGGCCAGGGCGTCGAGCGCGTCCTGCCCATCCATTCCCCCCGCATCGCCGGCTTCAAGGTCATCCGCAGCGGACGTGTCCGCCGCGCCAAACTGTATTACCTCCGTGGTCAGGTTGGCAAGGCTGCCAAGGTCAAGGCCAAACGCATCAACTGAACTACAGGCTGTGGCGGGCCCATGCCCGCCTTCGGCAGAAATGGGGTGCAGAGGAAGGGTCTCCTGACAGTTCCTGGGCACCCTTTTTTATTCAGAAAGCAACCAACCCTGGCGATTGATGTTCGAGCATGAGAATGAAATCTACCGCCGTCTGGGGGACGGCTGTCGTATCGCGGGAGTTGACGAGGCCGGGCGCGGACCCTTGGCCGGGCCGGTCGTCGTCGCCGCTGTCATCCTGCCTCCGGAGAAGGATTTTGCCATCCCGGTGGCGGATTCCAAGACCTTGACGGAAAAACGCCGCGAAGAACTTGCAGAGCAGTTGCGAGCCGACGAGCGGATACGTTGGGCGATTGCCATTCGCTCCGCCGCCGACATCGACCGCCTGAATATTCTGCGGGCGACGCATGAGGCCATGCGGGAGGCGGCGACGGCCCTGAATCCTGATTTTGTGCTGGTTGACGGCCTGGCCGTCCCGAAATTTCCCTTGCCGGCGGAGTTCATTGTCAAGGGTGACCGCCTGTCGGCGAGCATTGCCGCCGCCAGCATTCTGGCCAAGACGCACCGTGACCATCTTCTGCTGGAGTTGGACGCCAAGTATCCCGAATATGGTTTTGCCGTGCACAAGGGCTATGGTACGGCGCGCCATCTGTCCGCTCTGGCCAAGTATGGTCCCTGTCCGGAGCATCGCCGCTCCTTCGCCCCCGTGGCCAAAATTCTGCAGCCGCAGCCTGTCCAGCTGGAATTGACACTAAATTGATTATCCCTGTTTTCCGTGCATCATGAATTTACTGTCCCAAATCTCTCCTGAGCCTCTGGACATTGTGCGTTCCCTGGCGCATCATGGCTACGAGGCGTACATCGTCGGCGGGGCAGTGCGCGATTTGCTGCTGGGAGCCGTCCCCAAGGACTATGACATCACGACCTCGGCGACGCCCGAGGAAATCCGCGCCGTTTTCGGACGCCGTTCCAGCCGCATCATCGGGCGGCGTTTCCGGCTTGTGCACGTCTATGCCGGCGGCAGCCACACCATCTACGAGGTAAGCACCTTCCGGCGTCAGCCGGATTCGAATGAACGCCGCGGCAAGAAAAGCGATGACGGCAAGATGATCTGGAACGACAATGTCTATGGGACGCTGGAAGACGACGCCTCGCGGCGTGATTTTACGGTAAACGCCCTGTATCTTGACGTCATGGGAGACGGCCAAATCCTGGACTTTTCCCATGGCCAGGACGACTTGAAGCGCAAAATCGTGCGCGTCATCGGCGATCCTGCCGAGCGCTTCGCCGAGGATCCAGTACGGATGTTGCGCGCTCTGAAACTTGTTGGCCAGTACGGTTTCCGCCTGGACAAGCCTTTGGAAAAGGCTCTGCGCGCCAACTTGGAGAAATTGACTTTGGCCTCTCCGGCCCGGCTGTTCGAGGAATTGCTGAAAATCGTCGGCGGCGGGCATCCAATCCTCCCCATTCTGGAGACCTTCCATCACTACGGACTGCTCAAGTATTTCTGGCCAGTCTATGACCAGGCCTGGGAGGAAGGGGAAGGCGATTTTTCCCGCCGTCTGCTGAAAACATACGACATGTATATGCAGACGAGCGATTCGCCGCCATCGAAAGCCCTGTGCCTGTCTGTGCTGGTGCTGCCGTTTTTGATGAGCGCCCACAATCCGCAGAACATGTTCAAGCTGTGGAAGCCCAGCGTGGAGGGGGCGCGTCTCTGCCAGCGGGTTATTGACGTGCTTTTCGAGAATTACAACGTGCCGAGGCTTTTCTCCGCCCGCACCGCCGACATCTGCAACCTGGTTCCCAAGATGATGCTTCGACCGCTCCCCAAAAGCGTCACCGGCCACATCGAATACCGTTATGGCAAATTGCTGACGGAAATCCTCTTCGACACCTGCCATTGGGACCGTAGCGCTCTGGACAAACTGCCGCCAGCGCCGCCAAGAAGAAGTTACCGCAAATAAGGAGACGTCATGTCATTCACGAAGGCCATGATTTACACGCTCGTGATTCTCGTCCACCTGCTGATTGTCTTTACTTTCTTCTCAGGCAGCTGCACGCACAAGCCGACAGCCGACGGCCCGACCGCAGAAGCGGTCAAGGACCCTGAAGCCCAGAATACGCCACAGGCGGAAGTGCCGGGCAATCCTTCCGCGCTGGCGGCGGCAGAGCAGGGCGCACCTGGAACCGTCGCCGCGCAGCCGACGGCACCCCAGAAGCCCCAGCCGTCCAAAATCGGTCCCTACACGCCGACGTATTATGCCCGCGAGAACCGTGCCCTGCCGACCAAACTCGCCACCGACGCGGGAACCGCGCATGCCGTCGCCGTCATCGACGTCAGCCGCCACGCCCTGCTTTACGGGCGCAACGAGGGCAACAGCCTGCCCATCGCTTCCTTGACCAAGATGATGACCGTCAATCTGCTGATGGAGGATTTGCAGGCGGGCAAGCAGGGGCTTACGCTTGACACGCCCGTGAAGGTGACGAAGGCTGCTGCTGCCATCGGCGGGCATCAGGTCTGGCTGGACCCCCGGGAGACATTCACAATCGACGAATTGCTCAAGTGTGTCATCATTCGCAGTGCGAACGACTGCGCCTTTCTGCTCGGTGAGTTCCTGGCCAACGGCGACATCAGCGCTTTCATCGCCCGCATGAACAGCCGGGCGAAGGAACTCGGCTGCCGGGGATTCCTGTTCCACAACAGCCATGGCCTGCCGACTAATTCCGGCAAGGAAAATCAGGGGAATCCTCTGGAATTGGCGTACATGGCCGAGCGGCTTTGGCAATATCCGGAAGTCATGCGCTGGGCGGCGACGCGTCAGGAGTTCATCCGCGAGAAGACCAAGCCTTTCCAGCTCGACACGACCAACAACCTGCTGCGGACCTGCCCGGGCGTCAATGGCCTGAAGACGGGAATGACAAACGCCGCCGGCTTCTGCCTGGTCGCCACCTGTGAGCGGAACGAGAGACGGGTCATAGTCGTCGTCCTCGGCATGCCCTCTGCCAAGGCCAGAGACAAACTGGCTGCCGCCCTCGTCGAATGGGCCTACGAAAATTAATTGTTCTTTGCGGGACGGACGGCAACCGACTATGGGAGGAAATCAATGATAGAAGTCAGTGTGCCATGTCATCGTTCTCAATCGGTATTTGCCATTCCTGAGGCCAATTATCTCGGTACCTTCACGGCGCATGGCGAGAAGTGTGTCGCTGACCAGAGAGCGGAAATCCAACGCGCCTTGGCCGCGCCCCTTGGTTCGCCCCGCCTGTCGGAACTGGCCAAGGCCGCGCGCACCTGTGTGGTCATTTGCAGCGACCATACGCGCCCTGTCCCCAGCAGATTCATCATTCCAGCCATGCTGGAGGAACTCCATCGCGGCAATCCCGCCTTGGACATCACGCTGCTGGTCGCTACGGGTTGCCATCGCGGCACGACACGGCAGGAACTGGAAGGCAAGTTTGGAGCGGACATCGTCAATCGGGAAAAGATAGTCGTCCACGACTGCGATGACACCGCGAATCTGACGGGGGCGGGAATCTTGCCTTCGGGCGGCCGCCTGATACTGAACCGCCTAGCCATGGAATGTGACCTGCTGGTGGCGGAGGGCTTCATCGAGCCGCATTTTTTCGCTGGATTTTCTGGTGGGCGGAAAAGCGTCCTGCCTGGCATTGCCTCGCGGGAGACTGTCTTGGCCAACCACTGCGCCGAGTTCATCGAAAGCCCCTACGCCCGCACGGGAACCCTGGAGAATAATCCCATCCACCAGGATATGCTTTTCGCCGCGCGACAGGCAAAACTCGCCTTCATAGTCAACACGGTCATTGACGGCGAAAAGCGTATCATCCGCGCTTTCGCGGGAAACATGGAAGCCGCGCATTTGGCGGGCACGGAGTTCTGCCGTCGTCAGGCGAAAGTCGAAGTTCCGCTGGCCGACATCGTGATTACTTCCAACGGCGGATACCCCCTGGACATGAATGTATACCAGTCCGTCAAGGGCATGACGGCGGCGGAATCCGTCTGCCGCGAAGGCGGCGTCATCATCATGGTCGCGGGCTGCTCCGACGGCCACGGCGGCGATTGCTTCTACCAGGCGCTGAAGGCGGCAAAGTCGCCGCAGGAACTCCTGGAACGCGTGAAGAAAGTCCCCCGCGACGCAACAACCCCAGACCAATGGCAATACCAGATTCTGGCGCGTGTGCTCAGCCGCTTCCAGGTCATCATGTACGCCCCCAAATGTTCCCAAAGCATGCTACAGGACATGATGCTGGAACCTGCGGCATCCCCCGCCGCCGCTCTCGACAGGGCCTTCGCGCTCTGCGGCCCTGAAGCCAAGGTCGCTGTCCTGCCAGACGGCGTGTCCGTGATTCCAGATGTAAAAGGGGGAATCTGCTTATGAGGCTTAAAGGCTTCGATTACAAGCGACCTTTCTTCTACATGGTAACGCTAAAGGCGGCCAGCGGTGCAGGCGTGGCAAAGCCGCGCCAGTTTTCGGAATTGTCTGCCAACGGGCTTGTTGAAAACGCCATCACGAAGGCTTTTCGAAATGTTATAGACACGTTTCATGATATTTGGTTTTGCATAGAGCCGATTCACTATTATGTGATAATGCCTGACCATCTTCACTTGATTATCAAGATACGCGATATTGAAAAGCGAGTTTCGCTGCCAGTGATTGTTAGGCAACTGCTCAAGGCACTTGAAAAATCGTATCATGAAGTCGTTGGCGCGGAGCGCCAACAGCAAAACCCAAATCAAGAGGTTTTGCTTGATTCGCTCCGCGAATCAATCTTTGATTTCGAATGGCATGATTTGATAGTAAAAAAACAAGGCC
>Ga0310696_10005373_pt1 | contig 15468 bp, 9 predicted proteins | sample AusTroGonzalo_MG_4_FD_203885 | JGI IMG/M metagenome (GOLD analysis project Ga0310696, IMG submission 203885) | Bovine rumen microbial communities from tropical cattle in Woodstock, Queensland, Australia - Gonzalo_02 (v2) (version 2) | ecosystem: Host-associated > Mammals > Digestive system >...
CTCGCTTGACTTCATTGGCGTAGGAGACGATGGTCCCCTTGTAGAACGCCGAAACGCCGGGGATGTCGGTCATGAGAGTCCCGATGAGGCCGCCGGTACAGGACTCGGCGGTGCCGAAGGAGAGATGCCTTTCGGCGAGGAGCGAAACAAGATAGGCGTAAAGATCGGTGACGCCCGCGGGGAGCGCGTCCTCGCCCGCGGAAGCGCGGGCGCGCTCCAGCGCTTCGGAGACGATTTGCGGATCGTCGCCTTCGAGGAAGAGCTTCGTTCCCTCGGGAACGGCGGTGTAGGCGATCTCGACGGGATAATTTTCGAGGGCCGGCTCGACGGCCTTGGAAAGGAACGATTCGCCGACGCCCGCCGCGAGGAAGCCGCACGTGAAACGGCGGTCGTGATCGAGTTCCAGAAGTTCGGGCAGAAGGTGATCGTGCATCATGGGGACGAACTCGGTCGGAGGGCCGGGCAGAAGGAAGACGTGGCGCATCCGGCCGCCGTAGAAACTGGAGAAAGCCAGTCCCGAAGCGGAGCCCACGGGGTTGGGCAGATAGTGGCCGCCCTTGGGAACGCGGGCCTGACGCAGCTGCCCCTCGGGACAGTGGCCGGTGTGGATCCTGTGCCAGAAGTCGACGACCTTTTTTTCCAGTTCGGGGGAGCGCTCCAGAGGGCAGCCGAAGAACGAGGCGGCGACGTCGAGGGTGATGTCGTCGCGGGTGGGTCCGAGACCGCCGCAGAGAATCAAGACGTCGGCGGTCTTCATGGCGGAGGAAATGGCGCCGCCGATCTCTTCGCGGCGGTCGCCCACGGCGATCTCCAGCGCCAGCGGGATCCCGGAGGCGGTCATTTCGGCGCCGAGACGCGCCAGATTGGAGTTGACGGTGGAGCCTTTGAGCAGTTCCGTCCCGGTGCAGACGACGGCGATGTTCATTTTCCGGCTCCGGCGCCCGTGATCTTTTTGACGATATCTGCGAAACACCGGCCGGAGGGCGTGTTGGCGTCATGGCGGATGAAGGGGGTCCCCTCATCGCCGTCGCGGCAGATCGCGGGGTCGACGGGGATCCGGCCCAGAAGCTCGATGCCGAACTTCTGGGCGAGGGCCTCCCCTGCCCCGGCGGAAAAGATCTCAGTGACCTCGCCGCAGTGGGGACAGACGAACCCGCTCATGTTCTCGATGAGGCCGACGACGGGCATTTCGAGCTGACAGCAGAAGTTGACGGACTTGGCCACATCGAGGGCCGCGACCTGCTGGGGGGTGGTGACGATGACCGCGCCGGCCTCGGGACCGAGGAGCTGACAGATGGTCAGGGGCTCGTCGCCGGTGCCGGGAGGGGCGTCGACGACGAGATAATCCAGCTCGCCCCAGAGGACGTCGGTGATGAACTGTTTGATGACGCCCATTTTCATGGGTCCGCGCCAGATCACGGCCTCGTCGGGATCGCGGAGAAGGAATCCCACGGACATGACCTTGAGTCCGCCGAAGGAGACGGGGATCATGCGTTCGCCGTCGGTCTCGGGGGCCTCATCCTCCAGTTTGAGCATCTTGGGGACGCTGGGACCGTGAAGATCGATGTCCAGCAGGCCCGTGGCATAGCCCTCCATGGCCAGCGCGATGGCCAGATTGACGGCGACGGTGCTTTTGCCGACGCCGCCCTTGCCGGACATGACGACCAGTTTGTTTTTGATTTTGGCGAGACTGTTCTTGACGATGATGGCGTCCAGCCCTCCCGCGGAGGGATTGCCGCCGCAGCTTTCCTTGTCGGCCATGGGAAACACGCTCCTGAAGATGTTTTTTCCGTAGTAATGACTCCGTGTCTTATAACATATCACGGGAAAAGATAAAATCAAGACGGCCCGGCTTTCCCGGGGGGGCGGACTTGACAAAATCCCGTTGGCGGGCTATTTTTTAGGACGTCGGGTGCGGGGCATTGTCGTTTCTCTTCCCGGCGCCAGGGAGGTGAGGACCGCGCCCGCGGGCGCCGCGTCTTCCCCCGGATCGTGGATTTTTTTTGGCAATCGACCGAAAGGGAAGATCGGAAAAATGGGTTGGATCGACTGGCTGATCGTCATCATCCCCACGGGACTTGTGATCTCGCTGGGAATGTACTCGAGAAAATATGTGCACGGCGTGGCGGACTTCCTCTCCGCGGGACGGTGCGCGGGGCGCTACGTGCTCAGCATGGGCGACGTGGCCAGCGCCCTGGCCGTCACGGGGCTCATCGCCTACGTCGAAGTCCACTACAAAACGGGTTTCGCCATCGCCTTCTGGAACAGTCTCATCATGCCGCTGACCATCGCCATGGGGCTTTACGGCTACTGCACCTACCGTTTCCGGGAGACCCGGGCCATGAGTCTGGGGCAGTTCCTCGAAATGCGCTACAGCCGGTCCTTCCGCATCTTCGCCTCGGGCCTGCGCTCCATCTCGGAAATGCTGGCCAACATGATCATGCCGGCCATCGCCGCGCGCTTCTTCATCTACTTTCTGGATCTGCCGCGGACCTTCACGGTCTTCGGGGTCACGGTGCCGACGTTCATGCTGGTGATCGTCATCTGCCTCGTTCTTGCGATCTCGCTCATATGCTGCGGGGGCACGCTCTCCATGCTGATCGCCGACTCGATCCAGGGGATGGTGCTGTTCCCGCTGATGGTGGTCTTCGTGGTGTTCATCCTCTGGAAGTTCAGCTGGACGCAGGAGATCATCCCCGTGATGAGCGACCGGGTGCCCGGGGAGAGCTTTCTCAACAGTTTCGACGTCAAGAACCTGCGGGACTTCAATCTGCTCATGGTGTTCATGACGCTGATGACGTCGATCCTGCACCGGGCCAGCTGGATCGGCGCGGGGTACTCCACCGCGGCGAAGTCGCCCCACGAACAGAAGATGGCGGGCGTGCTGGGCACCTGGCGGGGGGCGTTGAACACCCTCTTCTACGTGCTGATCGCGCTGGGCATCATCACCGTGCTGAACCATCAGAAATTCTCCGCCCGGGCCCGGGAGATCAAGATCGATCTCAGCCGCCACATCGCCGAGGAACTGGTCTCCCCCGTCCACCGGCAGGACTTCATGACCCGGATCAAGGCCGTTCCGGAACTCAAGCACCAGATCGGCAAAGACGCCCCCCTCTCCCACAAGAAGGATCTGGACACGCCTTACATGGAGGTCGCGCACAAGGCCTTCAAAGAATACGAGGGCGAGGCGCAGGGGAACTCCAAGTTCCAGCAGTACCGCACGCTCTATTACCAGCTGATGATGGCCGCCGGGATGCACCGCATTTTGCCGCCCGTCATCATGGGGATGTTCTGTCTGCTGATGGTCCTTGCGATGATCTCCACCGACGACACCCGGATCTTCAGCGCCAGTCTCACCGTCGCACAGGACGTGATCCTGCCGTTCTGCAAGAAAGCGCCGACGCCCGCCCAGCACATCCGGCTGCTGCGGATCGTCTCCATCGGGATCGGCGTCTTCTACTGCTGCGGCAGTCTTTTCATGGCCCAGCTGGACTACATCAACCTCTTTGTCACGATCATGACCATGATGTGGATGGGCGGCTGCGGCCCCGTGATGATCTTCGGATTGTACAGCCGGTTCGGCAACACCAAAGGCGCCTGGGCGTCGCTCCTCACGGGCATGGTGCTGGCGCTGGGCGGCATCGCCGTGCAGCGCAACTGGGCGGACATCGTCTACCCGTTCCTGGCCTCCCGCGGCTGGACGGAACCCATCGGCAAGTGGCTGGAGATCGTCTCCGCGCCCTTCAACCCCTACGTGGTCTGGAAGATGGATCCCGTGAAGTTCCCGATCAACTCCTATGAGATCTACCTCGTCACCATGTTCATCACGCTGGCGATCTACTGCGGTGTTTCGCTGGCGACGCAGAAGGAGCCCTTCAATCTGGACAGGATGCTCCACCGCGGCATCTACAGCGACAGCGGCGAAGAAAAGAAGCCCGTCCGCATGACGCTGAAGACGGTCCTCGGCAAGATGGTGGGGATCAACGGGGAATACACCCGGGGCGACAGGGTGATCGCCTGGGGCGTATTCTGGTACAGCTTCGTCTACCGTTTCATCCTCAGCTTCGCGGCGGTGGCGCTGTGGAACCTCGTGTCGCCGTGGCCGCTCAAGTGGTGGGGATTCTACTTCTTCGTCACCACGCTGCTGGTCCCCGGCATCGTGGCTTTCGTCACCACCTTCTGGTTCGGCATCGGCGGCGCCATCGATCTGGTGAAACTGTTCCGCGATCTGGAGCACCGGGAGGCCGACATTCTGGACAACGGTCAGGTCGAAGGCAACGTCTCGCTGGCCGACCGCGCCCGTTTCGCCAAACTCGAAGCGAAAGAGAAGGACAAGGAGTGACCTTCCTTTCCGGGGGAGCCCCCTCCCGGCAAGTTACCGGAAGAGGATCTTCTCCATATCGTACGACGCTTCCTCGAGGGCGCCGTCGCCCCATTCGGGAGAAGCGTCCTTCGCCGGACGGCTGAACCAGATGGACTCGTCCAGCCGGTCCATCTCCACCAGTTCCGGGCAGATGACCATGGCTTCGCTGGTCTCCAGTTTTCCGGCGTGATCCCCGCCGTACTTCTTTCTCGTCTCGGGGCCGCGGATCGGGTGGACACCGATCCAGTTGAAGGGATTGTTGCCGCCGGAGTAATAGGCGCTGAATTTTTCCGTTCCCCACCAGCCCTCGCCGGATTCCTTTTCCAGCCATTCGAAAATCACGTGCCGTGCGGCGAAGCGGAAAGCCAGATCCGTCGGCATGCCCTGATAAAACTCCTCCGTCTGGTGAGAGACGAAGGCGTGGATGTTGCGGAACCCCACCCTGAGCAGCCCCCGGAAGATCTCCTCGGCCACGGGGATGATCTTTTCGGAATCCACCTGGACCGTGCCGTTGCGTTCGGGCTTGGCCACGGCCAGAGAGGCCGCGCCGTAGTAGAAGGGCGGCAGGACGACCAGTTCCGGACGGCGCTTTTCGACCCGGCTGATCGCGTCGATGCACGTGAAGCAGTCCACGCCCAGCGGGAGGTGCTCGGCATGGTACTCGATGACCCCCAGCGGCAGGGCCACGGGATAGTTTTTGTCGATCGCTTCCCTCACCTGATAGGGCAGCATGTTCAAGTATTGCATTTTTCCCTCATCCTATTTCGATGGTTTTGGTTTCTTTCGCGGCAAAGGAGACGCTTTTTGCCTCCCGGCCGTCGATGAAAAGGGTCGTGCGGTGGGGCCGGCCGAGCTCATTCCGGACCGTGATCTCGCCCTTGTCCCAGTCCGCGCCCGTCACGGTCACGCAGTCCAGACCGAAGGCCTGCTTCCGGCCGGGATAAACGGCAATGCCGCCGAATTCCCGCAGAATGTCTCCGAGATACAGATACAGGTCGATAAACAGCGAATAACTGTTTTCCGGATAGCTGTGCTTGTAGAGCCCCGACTCGTCGTCCATCTGCGGGTTGTTCTCGTAGATGCTGTACAAAATCTGATCCTTGTGGGGATTGCCCTCGAGGCTCTTTTCGTCCCGGTGGAGCATGACCTGACGGAAGGTCGCGATGCCGCGCTCCATGTAGACGGCCTTGCCCGTCGCCCGGTAGAGGCGCATCAGAAGATACGCGATCCACGCCACGGACTGGTTGCCCGTCGCGGTGCACTGGGTGCGGGAGTAGTCCGGCCAGGTGTAGTAGCTGGTGGAGATCATGCCCCGGGACTTCCAGCCGATCTGGTCGTAGAAGCTCCCCGGCACGTTGGGGATGTTGTAGCCCATCTGCATGACGCTGCCGAACCGCTGGACCTTTTCCGCCGCGGAGAGCCACTTTTTGTCGTGCTCCGCGTCGTAGAGGTCGAGAAACGCCCAGAGCATCGTGCGGTAGCCGTCCACGTCCCAGAAGTCCGGATAATCGGTCTCGCAGCCGCCCATGGCGAAGAGCCCCTGCTCCTCGATGTCCAGCAGACAGCGTTCCGCGGTCTTGAGATAGGCGGTGCGCAGCCGTTCATCTTTGGTGGCCTGATACATCTTGATGAGTGCGGGGATCCAGGTCTGGGTTTCGGAATACTGGCTGACCCAGCCGGCCTTTTCCTTCGGTGTGAGGTCGGCGTTGTACAGCCGCCGGAAGTGCCCGTCCGGCTGCTGGAGTTTCAGCACGTCGTCGGCGATGGTAAAGGGGTACTTCGTCTTGAAGAGCGTCTCGTCCTGAAGATACAGCGTCATGGCGTCGTAGATCATCTCCGGCAGGGCCAGGGAGTCCAGCGCCTCGGCCTCGAAGGGGGCGCCCCAGCCGGTCTTTTCGCAGAAGGGCATGATGTCCTTCATGAAGTCCCCGGTGTGGAACGGATAGGTCAGTTTTGAATTGCCTACGTAATGATTGTACAGATAGTAATTCAGCAGTTTGACGGTATGCTCGCGGTATTCCGCCTTGCCGGTTTCCTTCCAGCGGCGGTAAAATTCATTGGCTTTGAGCAGGTCGTATTCCAGCCATGAACAGCCGAACTGGTCCGGGGGACGGTAGCCGTCTTTGAACTGCCCGAAGAACTCCGAAAAGTAGTGGGCCGCATAATGATCTCCCTGTTCCACCCCTTTGAGCTCGGAACGGGGCCAGATGGAGACGAATTTTTCGACGAAGTCCGCCATGTCGGTCTGGGGCGTGTGCACGGGCGACTTGTCGAGACGCCACATCACGTCTGAGAGCACCCCCGCATGGTCCTCCCCTCCCCGGCCGAAAAACCAGAAAAAGCGCAGATCCAGCGGGCCCTCCACGGGCGTCCGCAGCCGGAAGACGTGGGCAAGTTCCGTGTCCTCCCGCTCGGTTTCGGAAACGCGGTCGATATCCGTCTCCCGGTAGGCCTCGCCGAAATAAAGATGCCCGGAACAGGTGAAGAAGATCCGGTTGTTGGCGGCGGAAGCGAGGTAGTCGCTCCAGTCCTTGTCGAAGGGGTACGCCCCCTGATTCATCTTGCGGGAGATCCACTTCAACGAGACGTAAGTGAAGTCGGCCACGGGCCCCTCGTTGAAGTAACTTGTGCGGTAAAGGGCGTTCCCGGCGCAGTTATAGTGGATGTCGCGGATGAAGTAAAGCTCCTTTTCCTCCGGGTCCTCGCCGACCGTGATCCACTCGGTTCCGGCGGAGGTTTCGACCGTGATGCTGTCCGGATCGCAAGCGACTTTCTGCACGTCCCCGAGATCGGATTCGGCTTTTTTGCGCCACAGGCCGCGCTCGAAAAAGTAGGCGCGAAGGAGATTTCCGCAGACGACGACGGCTTTGTCTCCGCGAATGAGCTCCGCCTGACGCTCCGGCAGTTCCGGCAGTTTGTAGTAACGCGCCCGGTTGGTGTAGTCGACGATCTTCTGCTGACGCTCGAGAATTTTCTCATACATGGTCGTGAATGACTCCCGAAAATTTGCGCGGCAGACCGGAACAGGCGTAGAGCGCCTCCTCTTCGGTCAGACCGCAGAATTTGATGAGATTCGCATAAACTCTGTTCATGGTGGCGAGACTGCCGGTGAGTTTGTCGGTTCCTGCGATGTACAGCGCCCCGTTGCGGACGTCGAACTCCGCCGGAGTCCCGACCGGATCGGGAAATACCAGCCGTTTGCCCGGCAGTCCCGTGGCGGCGCAGCCGTCCGTGACAGCGATGAAGCGCTCCCGGCCCTTGACCCGGCGGACGGTCTTCAACAGTTCGGGCGGTACGTGGACGCCGTCGCAGATCATTTCGACGGTCAGGCGGTCGTCGGAAAGGATCTCGAGGAAGGGGCCGTCGGTGTGATAAACGCCGTCGGTATTGCAAAGGGGCCCCTCGCCGTTGTTGCAAAAATGCGTCACTCCGGTGATCCCGCAGGCCACGGCCTCCCGGAGCTTCGCGGGCGAGCAGAAAAAGTGCCCGGCGGAGACGCGGATCCCTTCGGAGGCAAAGTATTCGATGACGGGCAGCGCGCCCTCCAGTTCCGGGGCAACGGCGACGTTTCTCAGGATGCCGCGCCCCGCCCGGACCAGACGCCTGGCCGCCTCGACGGAGGGTTTCGCAAGCAGCGACGCCGTCATGCCGCCCGCCACGTGGAGGAAAGGCCCCTCCAGATACACGCCCGCAAGACGGGCTCCCGGCAGGGGAGCGCTCTCCATGAGTTCCCGGCAGAACTCCAGGCACCGCACCAATTCGTCCACCGGCGCGGCTGAGAAGCCCGCCAGAAACGCGTCGGTCTCACCCTTCTCCGCAAGAAAAAGGGACATCTCCTCGTAGGCCTTCCGGTCCAGCTCGATGGTCTTGTGCCCCGCACATCCGTGAAAATGATATTCGAAAAACATCTTTGCCGTCCTTACGCGCGTCCCGCGCTCCATAACATACCACGGAAAACGGCAAATGCAAGCGGCCCGTCAGCCGAAACCGCCGCCTCCTGCTCTCCCGCGGAGGCGGAGGGGGAAGACCGGGGGACTGTGAACACTGGGAATACTGGGAATACTGGGAATACTGTTTCTGAACGCGGGGTCAGGATAACCTCTTTTCCCGGAAAGTCGAGCGTTTTTTGTCTGTCGGACTTGCTTGCCCGCCGCAGTCTCGGCGGAGGCGGGTCGGACCTGTCGGACTGGTCGGACATGACTGCCCGGCAGCCCCCCCTCCCCCAAACCCAAAATATCCGGCTCTTCTTTTGCTTACTTTTCTTCTCACCGGGAGAAGAAAAGTAAGTGCCCGGGACGGGGGTCGAACCCGTACTTCTTTCGAAAGCAGATTTTAAGTCTGCTGCGTCTGCCATTCCGCCACCCGGGCAAAAAAAGAGAGGGGCAATGTGTAAAAAATAACAGGCGTTGGCGAAAAAATCCAGTGGAAAGGGAAAAAAAACGGCTATTTTCCCGTTTTCGGTGGAAAGGAGGAGGAATCGTGCTATATTTGGGGAGGGAGAGAAACGATATCCATACCGAGGGAGAGAACGATGAAAAAAGCGATGCGGAGCATGTTGACGCTCCTGCTGTGCGCGCTGGCGGCGTTTCCCGTGCTCGCGGCAGCGGAGCTTCCTGTGGCGGAACTTGTTCAGGCGGAGAAGGAGGCGACACAGAAGAGGTTTCCGGATTCGGACGCGGTGCTGCTCTACGACCTGGAGGACATCAGATACGAGGCGAACGGGCTGTCGGTATCGACGGACGAATACTATCACAAGGTGCTCACGGAGTCGGGGCGGCGGCAGCTGCGCAGTTTCACGTTCCACTTCAACGCGTCTTACGGCGCGGTGACGGTGGAAAAGGCGATGATCCTGCGGGGGGGCAAGGTGATTTCGCTGGATCCCGCGGCGCACACGAAGGTCTCCATCGAGCCGGGGCAGATGGGGAGCAACATTTACGACCCGGCGAACAAAATTCTGACGCTGACGTTTCCCGAGGTGAAGATCGGCGACGTGGTCGGGATCAAGACCCGGACGACGGTCAAAAAGGCGCGGATCCCGGGGTTCTGGGGAGATTACATCGCGCTGCAGGGAAATATGCCGATATTGAAATACATCGTCACGATCGACGGTCCGAAGTCGAATCCCCTGCGGTCGAAGGTGGTGAAGGACCCGGCTGGCAGCGGGGTGAAGTTCAGCGAAAAGGCGGCGGGCGACAGGATCCTTTACCGCTGGGAGGCGGAGAACGTGCCGCAGGCGATCCCGGAGCCGGACATGCCGCCGCTTTACACGGCGGTGCAGCGGCTTCTGGTGGGTACGGCGAAGAACTGGGAGGAGATCTCCAAGTGGTACGATGCTCTGTGCCGTCCCCGGCTGAACGCGGCGGACGAGGCCATCAAAAAGCAGGTGAAGGAGCTGACGGCGGGAAAAAAGAGCGATGAGGAAAAGATCCGGGCGCTGTTCAAGTTCGTGTCGCAGAAGATCCGTTACATGGGGATCACGCCGGAGTCGGAGGCGCCGGGGTACGAGCCCCACGACGTGACGATGACGTTCCACAGGCGGTACGGTGTCTGCCGGGACAAGGCGGCGCTGCTGACGGCGATGCTGAAGATCGCGGGCTTCAAGGCGTATCCCGTGCTGATCATGGCCGGAGCGCCCAAGGACGACGACGTGCCCAACGGGTATTTCAACCACGCGATCACGGCGGTGGCGGGCAAAGACGGCCAATACATACTGATGGATCCGACGGACGAGAACGCGGGGGAGCTTCTCCCGGCGACGCTGGCCAACTGCAGCTATCTCGCGGCGCGTCCGGAGGGGGACAAGCTCCGGCGCACGCCGTCGCCGCCGCCGGAACGCAACCGGCTGACGATCAAAAGCCGCTCGGAGCTGGACGGGAACGGCCGGCTGACGGGATCGATGGAGCTGGACTTCACGGGCGTCAACGATCAGATCTACCGCAACGCGCTGTCGCGCTGGACTCCGGAGGAGGCGGACCAGTACTTTTCGCGGCGTCTGGCGCGGGCGATCCCGGGGGCGACGCTTGTGAAGCTGGAGATCCTTCCCGTGCCGGTCAGGGACACGTCGAAGCCTCTGCATGTCAGGCTGAGTTATGCGGCAGAGGGGGTCTTTTCCGACACCCGCAGTCCGGCGGCGCTCCAGCTGCCGGAGCTGGGGGACGCGGTGGGGGCGTCGGGATTTCTGCTGGGCTCCTTCGGACTGGAGAAGCGCAAATTCAAACTGCAGATCCCCTCGACCTTTTCGGTGAAGGAGGATTTCACGCTGAAGATCCCGCGGCATCTGCGGGTGCTGGCGATGCCGAAGGCGGAGGAAGAGGGGGCGAAGGGGCTTCTGCGCTGGTCCCGCCGGATCGAGGAAAAAGACGGTCTCATCACGGGCAGCCGCCTGTTTTCGGTGGATTCTCTTGAATTCACGCCGCAGCAGTACGCTTCCGCCCGGGAAGTCCTGCGCAAGATGGACATGAAAAAGCGGGCCCTGCCGGTGGTCGTCGAGGATTACGGACAGATCGCCGAAAACGAAATGGCGGCGGTCTTCTCCGGAGCGGACACGGTCATTCTGAAGGACACGAAAAAGTATACGCTGAAGAGTCTTGTGGCGTGGACGGAGGAACAGGAGCTGGAGATCAAGGTGCTGACCTATTCCGGCGTCAAGAAGTCGGGGGATTTCCGGATGGAATTCAATCCGGTCAACGAGCAGCCCGAGATCACGGGCGAGGTGGTTTCGCCCTCCGGGCAAGTCCGCAAGCTGGGGAAGGTGGAGATCAATCTCATGGATGCCGGCTGGAACTCCTCCGCGCCGCGCTACCCGGGGGCGAAAGTCCTCGCGGCCAGTTTCCCCGGCGTGGAGACGGGCTCGAAGATCCGCATGCGGATCAAGCGGACTCTGACGCGGCCGTATTTTTCGGCGCTCCTGACTTTTTCGGGCGCGTCGCCCGCGGTGAGCCGGATCCGGATCATCGATCTGCCTTCCCGGATGCCCTTGCGCTGGTCCCCGCTGCCCGACGGCATCGAGTTCCGGGAAAAACTGGAAGGCAACCGGCGGATCCTGTCGTGGAAGGCCTCCAGCACCCGGCGGATCCCGGCGGAGACGAATCAGCCGCCGCGATGGTACTTCACGCCGGCGGTCATGGTCTCTTCGGGACGGCTGTCGGACTACGCCACCCGGTTGAACGCCATGTTCATGCGTCTGAGCTCGCCGGAGGGGAATCCCCGCGCGGCGGCGCTGGCCCGGGATCTGGTGAAGAACGTTCCCGCGGACGGAACGAAAGAGGAGCAGCTGACCCGCCGTGTCAGGGTGCTGAGAGACTATGCCGCCCGGTACATCCGCGCCGCGGGGCCCGGGTTCGAATCGCTGCCGCTGGAGAAGCTTTCTCCGGCGGACGTGACGCTGAAATCCGGCTACGGCCATTCGGCCGACCGGGCCATCCTGCTGGCGGCCCTGCTCCGGGCGACGGGGATCGAGGTGGAGTTTTTCGCGGTCTCGAACATGCTCTACACCATGTTCGCGGCGCGGCATTTCGAGCGTTATCCGCAGCCGATCTTCAGCGGCGCTCTGCTCTACGTCCCGGCGCTGGATCTCTTTCTCAACGACACGTCGCATTACGCCGAGCTGGGCGCGGTCAACTCGGCGGACAGGATCGTTCTCGCGCTCAAAAACCGCCGTCTGGAGTCGCTCCGCGAGACGGGGAAACACGAGAGCCGCTCCCGGCATCTGGTCCGGATCACGATCGCCGATGACGGCTCGGCGGAGCTGACCGTCACGGGGTTTTACCGCGGGTCCGAATTCGAGTCCGCCAAACGGCTCTACGCGGAGCTGACTCCGGAACTGAGGAAACGGCACTTTTCGGAACTGGCCGCGGATCTCTCCCGGGCGGCCCGGATCAAAGGGACGCCGGAGACGGATTTCAGCGTTTATCCCGGCATGGTGAAGTACACGCTGACGTGTCCGGGCTTCGCCGTGCGGACCGGGAAATTCCTCGAATTCGACCTGCCGTACTTTTCGACCTTCACCGAATCGACCGGTTCGGTGAAGAAGGTGCGCGAGACGCCGTTCCTGCGGAACCGCTCGGTCAACACGGCCATCCGGTACGAGATCGCCTTCCCGGACAAATACACGGTCAACGAGAACCGCTCCGCGCAGCTGGAACTGGGCGATTACAACATCGGGCTCTTTTCCCGGAACTATACCGTCTCCCGGGGGAAACTGGAGATCGACTGCCGGCTGAAGATCCCCTCGGGCATCGTCCCCGCGGACGACTGCGACAAGCTGTTCCAGCTCCGCCGCCGGCTCTCGCGGCCCACGGCCCGCAAGATCATACTCATCCCCAACGGAGAAATAAAATGAAGATCGAAATCCTGCCGACCGGGCCTCTCTCGACCAACTGCTATCTGGTTTATCTGGAGGATGTCCGGCACCTCTACGTCATTGACCCCGGTGCGGAGGCCGACGTCATCATCGGCCACGCGAAAAAATATGACGCGCTGGAGACGGCGATCCTGCTCACCCACGCCCATGCCGACCACATCGGAGCCGCGGGAAAAGTCGCCTCCGCGCTGGGCGTGAAAAAAACCTTCCTCGGGGAAGCCGACAGACCGCTGTACGACAGTCCCGACAATCAGATCTTCCCCTACTACGGAAGGGCCGTGGACCGTCCGGAGGTGTCGGAGTTCGACCCCGCGGGGGATTTCGTCATCTCCCGGATGCCCGGCCACAGCCCCGGCGGGACGGGATTCCTCTTCCGCCACGGCGGCAAATCGGCCTTTTTCACCGGTGACACGATATTCGAAGGCTCCATCGGCCGGACGGACCTCTGGGGCGGCAATTACGACGAGCTCATCGAATCCATCCGCCGGGAGATCCTCTCCCGCGAGGAGGATCTTCCCCTCTACACCGGCCACGGCCGTTCCACCACCGTGGGACGCGAACGGGTCACCAATCCCTACATCTCCTGACGAGGTTTTTATGGACACTCCCGGAACAATGATCGGCAACGTCAATCTCAAAGGCGACTACTACGCGGCAGCGTTCTGCGCGCCCGAGATCGCTGCAAAAGCCCGCGCGGGACAGTTCGTCCACGTCCGGATCGACGACACCCGGAACGACTGGATCCTCCGCCGCCCCTTCAGCATCTGCGACACCGATCCCGAAAAAGGGACCGTGACGATAGTCTACAAGGTCGTCGGCAAGGGCACCGCCGCCCTGAGCGGCCTCCGGCCCGGAAGCATCTGCGACATCATGGGGCCCCTGGGCAGTTGTTTCACCCCTCCCCCGGACGCCACCCCCGTGGCCGTCTGCGGCGGCTACGGGGCGGCGGCGACCTTCATGCTCACCCGCGGAAAAAAAGGCGTCCTCCTGCTGGGCGCCCGCTCCGAAGCCGACGTCATCCTCACGGATAAATACGAAAAGGCGGGCTTCGACGTCCGCATCGCCACCAACGACGGCAGCGCCGGGACCCGGGGCTTCGTCACGGAACTCGTTCCGCGCCTCCTCTCGGAACGCCCCGAAGAAAAGTTCTTCTTCTGCGCCTGCGGGCCCCACCCCATGCTCATGGCCCTGGCCCGGCTCCTCCGCGAACTCGGGCAGTCCGGCCAGCTGAGCATCGACCACCGCATGTGCTGCGGCGTGGGCTCGTGCTTCGCCTGCGTGGTGAAAGTCAACGACCCCGGCAGCGCCGACGGCTGGCGCTACGCCCGCTCCTGCGCCGAGGGCCCCGTTTTCAACCTCGAAGACGTCTATACCGGAGACTGAACATCATGGCTGACCTCTCTGTCGATCTGGGAAAATTCCAACTCAAAAACCCCGTCATGACCGCCTCCGGCACCTTCGGTTACGGTTTCGAGTACAGCCGGTACTACGACATCTCACGCCTGGGCGCCGTGGTGGTCAAGGGCATCCGCATGACCCCCTCCCACGGCAACCCCACCCCCCGCGTGGCAGAAGTCACCGGCGGCATGCTCAACGCCATCGGTCTCCAGGGCCCCGGCGTCGAGAAATTCCTCCACGGCAAGGATTACATGCCCTTCCTCCGCAAAAGCGGCGCCACCGTCATCGTCAATATCTGGGGCACCACCGTCGCCGAATACGCCGAAGTCGCCTCCCGGCTCGGCGCAGAACGGGAGGGCATCACCGCCCTCGAGATCAACATCTCGTGCCCCAACGTCAAAGCCGGCGGCGCGGCCTTCGGGACCGATTTGAAACTCGCCGCCCAGGTCGTCTCCGCCGTGAGAAAGGCCACGACGCTCCCCCTCATCACCAAACTCAGCCCCAACGTGACCAGGATCAGCGACTTCGCCCGCGCCGCCGAGGAGAACGGCAGCGACGCCGTCTCCCTCATCAACACCCTCTCGGCCATGTGCATCGACATCGAGACCCGGCGGCCCGTCCTGGCCAACAAAACCGGCGGCCTCTCCGGTCCCGCCGTCAAACCCGTCGCGCTCCGCATGGTCTACGAGACCGCCCAGGCCGTCAGGATCCCCATCATCGGCATGGGCGGCATCATGACCGGGAACGACGCCGTGGAGTTCCTCCTCGCCGGCGCTTCCGCCGTCGCCGTCGGCACCGCCAATTTCGTCGATCCCTTTGCCCCGCTCAAAGTCATCGACGGCATCGACGCCTATCTCGACCGCCACGGCTTCAAGTCCGTCCGCGACATCGTCGGCGCCCTCGCCTGAGCGCGGCGGAGCGAAAGCGGAGCCCGTGGGTCTACGCGGGGGCGCTTGCGCCGCCCCCCCCGGCGCCCCGTAGCACGGGGAGGCGAGTAGGCCGGAGGCACGCGGGCTTCGGGCTGGAAATGCGTGTTGCAAAATAAATGCATGCACTTCCCGCTTTTTTGCGGAAAGTGCATGCACATATTTTGCAACGGCTTGCCGGAAGGACGGCAACTGCCAAAGCTGCGCCGATGGATTTTTGATGGATCGCAAAAAAGACAGACGGGGTAATTTGAGGGTGCTGCCCGCAGTGGCAACACCCGAAAATGCCCCCCGTCCGGACTTTTGCGAGACACGAAAAGACGCGACGGGACTTTTGGCAGTGCCGTCCGGAAGGGCAAGACAATCGCGTCGTACCTCCGCGATTTTCTTTCCCCCTTCACCCCCTATCTTCTCTGTTA
>Ga0310696_10005374_pt1 | contig 15467 bp, 10 predicted proteins | sample AusTroGonzalo_MG_4_FD_203885 | JGI IMG/M metagenome (GOLD analysis project Ga0310696, IMG submission 203885) | Bovine rumen microbial communities from tropical cattle in Woodstock, Queensland, Australia - Gonzalo_02 (v2) (version 2) | ecosystem: Host-associated > Mammals > Digestive system >...
TGAAGGATTCTTCTTCGAAGGCGCGGGTGATTTCGATGGCGCGGTCGCCACGGAAGTTGAAGAACACCACGGAGTCGCCGTCGTTGATGGTGCCGACCGGCTGGCCGTCCTTCGCAATCACGAACGGGGGCAAGTCCTGGTCAATAGCCTTGGTTTCGCCACGGAGCGTTTCGATAGCCTGTGTAGCGTTGTCGAAGTAGCGGCCTTCGCCGAGCACGTGGGTCTTCCAGCCGAGTTCCACCATCTTCCAGTTGGCGTTGTAACGGTCCATGGTAATCTGCATACGGCCACCGCCGCTAGCAATGCAGACGTCGAATTCCGGGCTGCGGAGTTCGTCCATGAACTTTTCGAACGGGCCAACATAATCGAGAGCGGAAGTTTCCGGCACGTCACGACCGTCGAGGAGGATGTGCACGCGGACCTTCTTGAGGCCTTCCTTCTTGGCCTGGGCGACCATGGCCTTGAGGTGGCTGATGTTGGAGTGAACGTTACCGTCGCTGAAGAGGCCGATGAAATGGAGCACGGAACCGTGGTCGCGCACGTTCGCGGCAATTTCCTTCCAGGCGTCGCGGCCGAAGATTTCGCCGGAGACGATGGAGTCCTGCACGAGGGCGGCACCCTGGTTGTACACCTGGCCGGCACCGATAGCGTTGTGGCCCACTTCGGAGTTACCCATGTCTTCATTGGTCGGCATACCTACGGCGCGGCCGTGAGCCTTCAGGAGCACGTTCGGGTACATCTTGAAGAGGTTGTCGAGGGTCGGGGTGCGGGCGGCCTTGATGGCGTTGCCTTCGACCTTATCGGTGATGCCAAAACCGTCCATCACGATGGTGACGACGGGTCCCTTGATGCCGGGGAAATTGGAAAGCTTCTTGAGCATGTTGTGTCTCCTTGTACACGCCCCTGTATTTGGGCTCTGAAATTAATTTCGAGCACAAATTTAGAAAACACCGGAACCTGTTGGTTCCGAGTTTTCAAAAGACACAACGATATGGCGCGCTACTTTTTCTTGCCCTGGTTTGCGACGGCTTCCATTTTGGCCTTGAGAGCCTCTTGGTCTCCCAAGTAGTAGTGCTTGGTGGGGTTCAAGTTTTCGTCAAATTCGTAAACAAGCGGGATTGCTGTCGGAATGTTCAGACCGAGAACTTCTTCCTTGCTCATCTTGTCGAGATACATCACCAGCGCGCGTAGCGAATTGCCGTGAGCCGCGATTATAATGCGCTTGCCAGCCTTCATTTGCGGTTTGATTTCTTCGAGGTAGTAAGGAATCACTCGGGCGATTGTCGTTTCAAGACTTTCGTTCTGTGGAAGGAATGATTCGTCCACATCACGATACATGGGCTGCTTCTTTGCGCTGCGTTCGTCATCATCGGCAAGTACGGGCGGTTTGATGTCAAAAGAACGGCGCCAGATTTTTACTTGGTCTTCTCCGAACTTCTCGGCGGCTTCGGACTTGTTCTTGCCTTGTAGGTCTCCGTAGTGACGTTCGTTCAGTTTCCAGCTCTTTACGACAGGGAGCCATGCTCTGTCCATCTCGTCGAGCATGTGGTTCAGCGTATGGATGGCGCGCTTCAGGTATGAGGTGTAGCACAAATCGAAATCGTAGCCTTCGGCTTTTAAAAGCTGGCCTGCAGCGGTCGCTTCTTCGTGACCTTTTTCGCTCAGGTCGACATCCATCCATCCGGTAAAGAGGTTCTTCTTGTTCCATTCGCTTTCGCCGTGGCGTACAAGCACGAGTTTGATCATGAGGATTCTCCTATTCTATTTAATTATCACGATTCAATTATAGAAAATAATTTGGAGAAAATTAGAAAAGACTAATAAAATTAGTTTTATATAATAAAGTTAGATTTGTCTAAATTGTTTTTGCCAAGTCCTCAATAAATTGGCTTGTATGGCTAAATACAAAAAAGACCTCCACGCGGGAGGTCTTTTCTTAAAGCTTTTTCGTTTTGGATTACTTGGCTTTGTAAAGGAGTAACGAGAAGGTTATATCGCCATTGGGGTCAGGAGTGGACATGCCTTCCTTGACGATGAATGCGTAGAAGCCTGTTGCTGAGCCTGTATTCGGAACGTACGACGGAGCTATTGCTACGAAGAATAGATCGCCAGCTCCGATGAAGTCCGGATAGGTGTCCTGTAGTAAACTATTTACGTAGAGGAAGTCGTCTGTTGTCGGATTTGTAGGCAGCATATCTCTACTGTAGTCATTGGTTCTGTCCGGTTTTCCATTTTCTTTGTAGTCGCTCAAGTTGTTGTAGAGGGAGAACTTGATTCCTGTAGAACTGCTGAGTTCAACCTTGCCAGAGCCGGTTCTCGTAAAGCAGATGTCGCCAGTGGGGGAGGCGGATACAGTTGCCGTGGCAAGATTAAGGCACTTATCTACCTTGGTGTTCACTTCGATAGATATGGTATCCAGCGGTGCGCCCGGAACTTTTGCTTCGCTAGAGGAAGATTCCGGAATGATGCACTTTTCTTCGGGGCGGACAAAGGGAATGGAGTCTCTAGTAACAGAAGGTGGATTTACACCATCGGAAGCCGTTGCTGTGACGTAAATTATAAATTCCCCGCATTCGCTATAGCCTTCGTCGAGGTTTGTCTGGAGACCGATGCCCTGGAGGCTTATCGAAGTGATGAATTCGGCATTAAAGTCTAATGGGCTTGTCATGGAGAATGACCCCGCACTAGTACCATTTTTGCTGATAACACGAACGTCGAGATTTGTGAAATGCACGGCGCTAAAATCCGAAACCGCTGTGGAATCTTCGAAGTCGAGTGTAATATCGCCCTTGAATTTGATTCTGCTGAGCGTGGATGTGTTGATACCGAAATTATCAGTGCGAATAGATGTTATGGCCGTCGGTTCTGGAGGCGGTTCAACTACACCAGACGAAGATGACAATTTGCCAGATTGGCCTGGAATAACTGGAGAATCATCATCGCCGCAGGCAACAAAACCCAATGCTCCCAGCGCGAGAGCGGAACCAAGAAGAAGTGGTGTAACGAAATTAAGCTTCATAATAAACCCTTTTTTGTAATCTTTTAATGAAAATATACAATTTACAGAAAAAAAGTACTACTTAATAAAAAAAAAGTGACCAGTGGTTGAAAAAGTAAACTGAAATTAACGCTATGCGTCCATAGAGCGTATCATATCGCGTATTCTGGCGGCTTCTTCGAAGTCGAGGCGGGCTGCAGCCTCCTTCATTTGACGTTCTAGGTCGGCAAGTTTGGAAGATCTTTGACTGGATCCTTCCCCTCTGCGAGGGTCAGGATGACGAGATGCGGAGGTTCCGATCATTTCTGCGACACTCTTTCGTCTCTCGTCTGTAGCTCGCTTGCGAGCGTTCTCTCGTCTAAATCGCGAGGGCTGTAGCGGTTCCATTGGGCGGATACCGGGGGTGAAGTCTTCGCTGGAATTGTTACTGGAATCGTAACTGGATCCTTCGCTTTGCTCAGGATGACGTTCGTCCACTTCTTCGTCGATGCCGAGCGGGTCAATAATTCGCAAATCTTCTTCGATTTTGCGGGTGACGGACTTTGGCGTGATATGGTGCTCGGCGTTGAATTCCTCTTGCAAAGTGCGGCGGCGGTTCGTCTCGTCGATGGCTTTTTGCAGACTTTCGGTCATGTTGTCTGCGAACAAAAGCACGGTGCCGTTCACGTTGCGGCTGGCGCGGCCCATCGTCTGGATAAGGCTGCGGTAGTTGCGGAGGAACCCTTCCTTGTCGGCGTCGAGGATGGCAACCATGCTCACTTCGGGGAGGTCGAGACCTTCGCGGAGGAGGTTGATGCCCACGAGTACGTCAAATTCGCCACTGCGGAGCCCGCGGATGAGTTCGTGGCGTTCCAGCGTCTTGATGTCGCTGTGGAGGTACTTGGCACGGATGTTTGCTTCGATGAAAAATTCCGTGAGGTCCTGCGCCATCTTCTTGGTGAGCGTCGTGACGAGCACGCGGTCGCCGTTCTTGACGACTTCTTCGATGCGGTACAGGAGCACGTCCATTTGGCCTTGAATCGGGAACAGCTCAATTTTCGGGTCCAAAAGTCCGGTCGGTCGGTTAATCTGTTCAGTGACCACACCGCTGGTCTTTTTGAGTTCGTAGTCGCCGGGGGTGGCGCTTACAAAAAGCACCTGCTTCGGGTACATGTACTCGAATTCGGCGAAGTTCATCGGGCGGTTGTCGAGAGCACAGGGGAGGCGGAACCCGTATTGTACAAGTGTGGTCTTGCGGGATTTGTCGCCTTCGGCCATGCCGCCCACTTGCGGAATGCTTACGTGCGATTCGTCAATCATCAAAAGCCAATCGTCGCCAAAGTAGTCGATGAGCGTAAAGGGGCGAGTGCCCGGGGCGCGGTCTTCGATGATGCGCGAGTAGTTTTCGATGCCGTTGCACATGCCTGTTTCGCGGAGCATTTCCATGTCGTAGCGGGTGCGGCTCGAAAGACGTGCCGATTCGAGAACCTTGCCTTCCTTGTCGAGTTCGGCGAGGCGGTCGGTGAGTTCGAGTTGGATACGTTGCAGCATGCCCGCGCGATTTTCTTCTTTGGTGACAAAGTGTTTCGCGGGGGCGATAGTGAGTTCTTCGACTTCCTTGATGACTTCGCCGGTGACGATGTTGAATCGGTAAAGGCGATCGACTTCGTCGCCGAAAAGCTCAATGCGCAGCCCGTCTTCGTCATAACTCGGGTGGACTTCGATGACGTCACCGCGGACGCGGAACGAGCCACGGTCGAGGCTAAAGTCGTTGCGTGAATACTGGATATGGACAAGGTCACGCAGAATGCGGTCGCGGTCGTAAATGTCGCCTTTCTTGATGCGTACCATCAAGTCGAAGTATTCGCTCGGGCTGCCGAGGCCGTAAATGCAACTCACGGAAGCGACGATGATGACGTCGCGGCGGGTGAGGAGGTTGGCTGTAGCGCGCAGGCGGAGCTTGTCGATTTCATCGTTGATGCTTGCGTCTTTTTCGATGAACGTGTCCGTGTGGGGAATGTAGGCTTCGGGCTGGAAGTAATCGTAATAGCTCACGAAGTATTCGACCGCGTTGTTCGGGAAGAACGACTTGAATTCCTGATAAAGCTGGGCGGCGAGCGTCTTGTTGTGCGTGAGGATGAGCGTTGGCTTGCCGACGTTCTTGATGACGTTTGCCATCGTGAACGTTTTGCCGGAACCCGTCACGCCGAGGAGCGTCTGGAACTGTTCGCCGTTCTTGAAACCTTCGGTCAATTCTTCAATGGCCTTCGGCTGGTCGCCTGCAGCACCGTAAGGACTTACGAGATCAAAATCCGCACGTGTGGGCGCCTGGAACTGCTTGAGTTTTCCGGGCAAGCTCTTGGATGGCGGTAGCGGTTTCGCTATCGGTTTTGCATACGGATCAGGAGTAATAGTCTTACGTGCGCGAGCCATTGAGGTATGAGGTCGCACCTTCGGTGCTTTGAGGTTGTGGGGACGGCGCGATGCGCCTTTGAGCTCTTCAAAAAGATAGTAAAAGAAAAAATCTTGGAAAGAAAAAATTTGCCCATAGCCCAGAGCGAAGCGACCTGAAAGTGCGAAGCACGACCCCATAGCTGTCCACTATTTTTCTACATTTCATTTCATGTTTTGCAATCGGATTCTTGGTACGACTCATCACGGGACTTATAAGAAAGTCGTTGACGTTCCTCTTTTGCGCGAGGAATTGACGGCCCGTTCTATCCGCTGCATTGCGAAAGATGGCGTCGAAATTGAAATCGATGTTTACGAAGACTTGCAAGAAGGCGATATCTTGGCAGAGACGGATTTTAACGTTTATGCTGTAAAAATTTACGTGCCCAAGAAAAAGCCGGAACAGGAACAACGCCCGACGGTGAAATGGTATTTGTAGATTGCTTCGTTCGTAATGATGTGGAATCCGGGTGCAGCAGGAAAGCTTGCACAAGGACATTCGCGTTACTCTTTAATGCACAAGCTTTCTTTTACGCTGATTTTTTCTTTGCCGAGCAGTTTGTATAGTTTGCAGCGGAATAGCGGGATGGCGGCGATGGTGCCTATAGCGACAATCGGGATCGCGATGTAGGCGATTCCCGGTTGGTTGATTTGCTCTCTAAAAAAGAGTCGCAACATTAGGACAGTCCACCAGTGAACGGCAAGAATCACGAGCGCGTTGCGGGATATGTTTCGCAAGATTCCCTTGAAAATGCGAATGGGTGCGATGTCAGGGATTTTGCTCGCAAGTAGGAACGTGGCGATAAGGCCGACAATACCTGTGATGGAACTTGCGACAAATTGGGGGAGGCTTTTGCCTAGGTCATTGTTCATGATGCTGAAATTCGGACTCGGAGATTCTAAAAAGGCATAGGCGATAAAGCATACGATTCCGATGGCAGCAACGATGGCCGTATTTTTTGAGGCGTGTGTTGCGCCCGCAGAAATTGCGCTGTGAATTTTTTTGATGGGTTCTTTGCAAAGATAACCGCAACCAAAGAAAAAAAGAATCGTGAGGTCGCGTTCAATGCCAAGTGGCAAGTGAACGTGATTCACGTTTAAAAGCCAACCGAAGAATAGTCCTTCCATGGACATGACTGCAAAAAACACATTTGAATTGACTTGCCATTTTGACAATTCATGGAGCATGTAAAAAAGCAAACTGACGGAATAAAGCGTGAACACAAACCACAGCGGCCCTGCGCCGACAGAGGATTTTCCAGCGATGAATATTTTGGCGATATTCCAGTAGATGTATTGCCAGGTGTTGTTGATGTCGGGAATTGTGTTCACGACCATCATCGTGGGCGATTTCGGGTATAGTGCAAAATTGTAAACGACCGGGTCAATAGCAAAAAAGAGGAACGAAAGATAAAAATAGGGAAGTAGCAGAACGCGCGTTTTGTGGGTAAAGTAACTCTTGAAATTGCTGAACCGTTTTGTGCTGAAAAGGAATCCTGAAATAAAGAAAAATGCCGACATGCGGAGTGCACTCAAGTGCCATGCTCCCAAATGGGCGTTTGGAAAAGTCTGCTCGATGTGAAAAAGACAAACAAGCAAAAGAACGAATCCCTTGAACTCGTCAATCCAGCCGATTCTTGCTCGCTTGTTTTCGCACATAACAAAGGTTCCCGAGCCTTCCTAATACCATCCCTTCTCGTCACCAATTGTTGTACTTGGCCCGTGACCAGGGAATACTACCGTTTCTGCGGGGAGCGTGAGCAATTTGTTTTTAATGCCACTTACAAGGGCGAATTCGTCACCGCCAAAAAGGTCGCTGCGACCGCGGCTACCTGCGAATAGAATGTCGCCCGGAAAAAGGAGCGGTGGCACGTTATCTTGTCCGTTCACCTTGCCGGGATTTTCGCAGAAGAATGCGAGACCGCCCGGGGAGTGCCCGGCAACGTGAATCACTTGCAAACGGATTTCTGCAATTTCGACGATGATGCTTTCGTCAAGATAGCTGCCGAGAGCAGGGGCGATGTCGTCGCAGGGAAGACCGAACATTTGAGCTTGTTCGATTTGTAAACCTAATAGAAACTCGTCGTCCTTGTGCGCTTCGGCTTTGACTCCGTAGGTGCGTTCTACAAATGCGTTCCCGAGAACGTGATCTAAGTGCAGATGCGTATTCAAAACGCGAACGACTTTGAGTTTTTCGCTTTTGAGGTAATCGGTGAGTGCAGTCTGTTCGCGGGTATTGCTCACACTCGGGTCAATCAAAATGGCTTCGCCCTGGTTGTTACTGAGAACGTAACAATTTACACCAAAGGGATTAAATACAAACTGCTTGATTTTCATGACGACCTCTTAACGTTTCTTTTTGCGCTTGCGTTTTAAATGTTCCCGTTTGACGCTTTCCATGGAAACTTCGTGGAGAATGTCGAAGACGCGTTCGCGGGCGTAAGACTTGTTCAGTTTTTTGTGCGTGACATAGTCTAGCAAGCACACGCATAAAAGTAACAATCCGACGAAAATCGAAAGTGAAATCGGCCAAAGATGGACTGAAAATTTTGTGGCAACGAGTCCGAATGCAGGGGGCATCAGGATGGAGCCGACGTAAGAACCGGCGAGTTGGATGCTGATGGCTTGGCTCGAAAGCGCTTCGCCAAATCGTGCAGGAGTCGCGTGGATGAGCGAGGGATAAACGGGGGCGCAACCGAGGCCGAGCAGACAAATGCAGACGGGCTGCATCCACAGCGGGAGCGGGAGCGAAAGTACAAGGCAACCTGCCGCGACGATGAAAATTCCGGCGTAAATCAGGCGGTGATCCGTGAATTTAATCGCAAAGAATCCGCTCACGATACGGCCAATCATCACGGAGGCAAACATTAGCGAAACGATGAATGCGCCGACTTCTGGTTTGAATCCGCAAGCGATGAGGTATGTGCCGCACCAAAGGCTTGTCGAAATTTCGAGGGCGGAATAGAAGAAGAACGTGAGGAATGAAAGCTTCATTCCCGGGACGCGGAGCGCTTTGCGGAATGTGAGTTGTGCGAGATTGTTGGAGTTGCTGTCGGAAGTTGTTTTTTCGAGAGTTGCTGAGCCAGATACGCCGCCTTTGGCTTCCATTCTTTTCCATAGCGGGAGTGAAACGAAAATCATCACGAAAATGATGGCGAGGATTGCTGCGACGTATTCGTATGCGCCTCGCCAACCGTTCCCTGTCAAAATCGATAACGAAAGTAGCGACGGGCCGAGTGTGGCCCCGATTCCCCAGCTTGCGTGTAGCCAGTTTGTATGCTTGGATTCCAGATAAACGGCGGCAAAGTTGTTCATCGCCACGTCAACGGCGCCAGCACCAATGCCCATCGGGATTGCCCAAAGGCAGAGGGTGTTGAACGAGTCTGTAAAACCGTAGCCGACAGAGGCAATTGCTGTGAGTGCTATGCTGTATGCTACAAGTTTGCCAGTGCCCAAAATGCGGAGAAATTTCGGCGTTAGGAGGCTGGAGACGATTGTTCCTATTGAGACGATAATAGAGAGAATGCCTGCTGCAGAAATGGGGGCGGATAGGTCTAGACGCATCAATGGCCAAGATGCCCCGAGTATAGTGTCGGGGAGCCCAAGCCCAATAAATGCAACGTATATGACGACAAGTAAAAAAAACATCGAAGGTAATTTATAAAAAAGATGGCGGCTCAGAGGCCGCCATGACAGTGTCCTGCTAGGGATCCTTCCCCGGACTAGTTCCGGGACTCAGGATGACACTCCTAACCACTAATCACTAACCACTGTCTACTAGCCCTTGATTTCCCAGGTCGTGCCTTCCTTGGAGTCCTTGATGACCACGTTCATCGCGGCGAGTTCGTCGCGGATGCGGTCACTTTCGGCCCAGTTCTTGTTGGCGCGGGCTTCCTTACGGGCGGCAATCAGCGCTTCAATCTTGGCGACATCCACGCCGTCGTTGGCTCCCTTCTTGGCATATTCCTCACGAGGCTGGTCGAGCTTCAAACCGAAAATCTTGTCGAAGTCGGCCACGAGGGCAGCCTTTTCGCCGTCGTCGATATCGCTCTTGAGCATCGTGTTCATGATACCGAGGGCACGCGGCATGTTCAGGTCATCACCGATGGCGTCCTTGAATTCATTCTGGAATGCCTTGGCAGCTTCGCTAGTGATTGCAGTTGCCTTACCGATCAGCGGGTCCGTCTTCTTGTGCAAGCTCTTCAGGCCTTCCTTGGCGCCTTCCAAAGCTTCCCACGTGAAGTTCAGGTAGTTGCGGTAATGGCTACCAATCGCGAAGAAGCGGTAGTCGAGCGGATTGAAGCCGCGGTCCATCAAAAGCGTGACCGTCAGGAATTCGCCGCTGGACTTGCTCATCTTGCCGAACTTGGTTTCAGTCGTGCCGTCTTCCAACTTTTCTTCGCTAGCGGTGCGGAGGAATTCGCCGTGCATCCAGAAGCGGGCGAACTGAACGCCGTTGGCACATTCGCTCTGGGCAATTTCGTTCGTGTGGTGCACGCGGATGTGGTCGGTACCGCCGCAGTGGATGTCGAGCGTGGGGCCGTTGTACTTCATGGCCATGGCGGAGCATTCAATGTGCCAGCCGGGGAAACCGACGCCCCACGGGCTGTCCCATTCCATGGCGCGCTTCTTGTCCTTCGGGCTGAACTTCCACAGCGCGAAGTCGGTGGCGTTGTGCTTTTCGCCCATGTCAATGCGGCTGCCCTTGCGGAGATTTTCCACGTCGAGGCGGGCGAAGTCGGCATAGCGCGGGAACTTGAGACTATCAAAGTAGATGCCATCGCTAGTGCGGTAGGTGTAACCCTTTTCTTCTAGGGTCTTCACCAAGTCAATTTGTTCCTGGATGTGCTGCGTGGCAGGCGTCCAGCGGGTCGGTTCCTGGATGTTGAGGCGGTGCCAGTCGGCCATGAAAGCGTCGGTGTAGAACTTCGCGATATCCCAGACGGACTTGCCTTCACGGGCGGCGCCCTTTTCCATCTTGTCGTCGCCGGAGTCGGCATCGCTGGTCAAGTGGCCCACGTCGGTGATGTTCACGATGTGGTTCACCTTGTAGCCGTAGTACTTCAGCGTGCGGACCAAAAAGTCTTCGAAAATGTACGTGCGGAGGTTGCCGATGTGGGCGAAATGGTACACCGTCGGGCCACAACAGTACATGCGCACGGCGGGAACGCCTTCAGGAAGTGTGAAAATCTCTTTCTTACGCGATGCTGTGTTGTAGAATTGAAGTGCCATTTTAGCCTCCGGTTAAATGTGGCGCAACATGCGCCAAGCGCGGACAAATATAGCAAAAGGCGAGAGTCGTGCCAATGGCACTAGTGCCAATTGGCATGACCGAGCCGAGCTATATGCACTCCGAAGGAGTGCCAAGATAGCAAAAGTGTGCAAGGCGAGTAAGGCGCAAAAACTTGTTTTCGCATCTTTGAGCCGCAGCCGCGGACGCCGAAGGCGTCCAAAGGCGAGAGTCGTGCCAATGGCACTAGTGCCAATTGGCATGACCGAGCCGAGCTATATGCACTCCGAAGGAGTGCCAAGATAGTAAAAGTATGCAAGGCTGGAAAGCGCAAAAACTTGTTTTTGCATTTTCTAGCCACAGCCACGGACGTTGTAAACGTCAAAACAATTTTTGTTTTGGCATGGCTGAGGCGCCTATCTTGCACTCCGAAGGAGCGCATATTTAGAAATTTTTAAGGCGGACGGCAATTGTGCGGGACTGATAACTCCTTATGATTTTGGCTAAGGAAGTTTTGGACGTGTTTGGTGCGGATTTAAGGGGCTTTTGAGGCTTTTACGTACCTGGCCCCGTTTTTTACGGTTGGTTAGTACGTAAGAAAATTTTGATTAATTTGTGTGTTACGTACTTGGAGTTGTAAAATCGTGAGCTAAGTACGTAAAAAGACGAAAGTAAGCGAAATTTTGATTTGTCTTGGGTTTGAAAAAGTGTGCATTTACGTACTTGAGGGGTTGTTTTGCGCAGATTAGTACGTAATTGCCGCAAATTGTGCAAAAATCGGATGTTAATTTTTGTTTTTTTACGTACTAACTCCATCTATTTAGCCTGCCAAGTACGTAAATTGTTGACCCTTTGGACTTTTACATATAATTCATGATTTGCAAACGGTTGTTTGCAAAATGATGCGTGTTGCATTTTTTCCTTGTCTTGCCATAGATGACAGTTGTATTTTATCTGCATGAAAATAAGCAATGATATAATACCGTATGATGAACTTGCTGGAACGGCCCAACGTCGGATTAAAGAATTGTCAAAGGCTCTATCCCACATTCAAGCGGAACTCCGCAATGCTCCCATGGAAAATTTAAGAGTCGTTCATAGCCATAACTCTATCCAGTATCATTTGGTCTCTGATGAGAACAAACCGAATGGAATCTACGTGAAAAAGACTTTGATGAAAACGGCCTCTGCGGTCGCTCAACGGGATTATTTTCGGAATGTCGCTGATGAAATTCAGAGAGAAATTTCTGTTATCGAATATTTTTTGAGCGAGTATCATCCAGAACGGGTCGATGGCGTTTACCGGGCGTTAAACGATGGACGACGGAATTTAGTGAAAAACGTTTTTACATCGGATGAAGAATATGTTTCTGCATGGAAGTCGGTGGCTTATGAACGACCGGCTTTTCTTGAAAATGCGCCGGAGTATTTTTCGAATAATGGGCTGAGAGTGCGTTCAAAATCAGAAATCATTATTGCGAATCAGCTGATACGTTTGAAGATCCCGTTCCGTTACGAAGCTCCGTTGACTTTGAATTCAGGCAACCGTAAAGTTATTGTGCATCCTGATTTTACATGCTTGAATGCTCGAACGCGAAAGGAATTTGTGTGGGAACATTTTGGAATGATGACCGATGAAAACTATGCAGAAAATGCTTTAGGAAAAATCCAGCTTTATTCTGCAAACGGCTATGTTCATGGCAAAAATTTCCTTGCGACATTTGAATCGCAGGCGAGTCCGCTTTCCCTGAAAATCGTCCAGCAGTATATCGACCAGTTTTTGAAATAAAGGCTCAAAGAAAACGCCCGTGCACTTTGACGTTGCTAAACGTGATGGTGGCGGGCGATGTAAGTAGTTTATTGTAAGAATGTTATTCTTCAGTCATGTACTCGATGGTAATCGTTTGCTTTGTCGAAGTTTTTTTGCTAGTTATGTTAAATTTTTCTTCTTCAGGACGTGGATCTCCGTCATCATAGAGAACCAAAGAATAATTGTCTTTAAATTTTGTTGACGTGTAAGTTTTTGTACCTTCGGTGAGTTCAAAATTTAATAGAGGCTTGTCGCTACTAATTTTTATGTTCATTTCGCTATTCGCAGAATCCTCTATATCCCAATCCCCAATATTTTGCTTTATAAATGCAGATGCCGTTTCTTTTACATGAGATTTTCCATTTATTGAAACTATATTGTCGCGGATATCATTGATGGTTATGTTACTTTTGCTATCTGATAAAGTTGCGTTTATATTATAGGTTGGAGAATCTGTTTTTTTGATATTAATTGTTGTGAAAAGGTCTAATGTTACATCACAAATGTGAAATCCTCCCTCTGCTCCTCTATAACTCATTTTTCCTGTAGAAAGTGATGCCTCGGCATTTGCAAATTTTATTGTTCCGGTTGCTGTTCCGTCAACTAGCTGAATTATTCCTTGGAAGTCGTAATCTACTTTTAATTTGATTTGTCCCTTTGAATTTATTGTTATCGTGAGTTCCTTTTCTTGCCAAAGATTGAACATTTCTTTTGAAGGCTCAATCTCAAGTTCTAGTTCTTCTTCGATATGTCCCGAAATTTTATACGCTTCGACGGGCTCATAGTCGATAATTACCCCAATTGAAATGATGTCCTGCGATTCTTTTGCTCCGTCAGCTTTCTTTTCGTAATCGGCGTAGCTGTAAATTGAACTCCCGATCTTGCTTAGTCCGTATTTGTTGCCTTTCTTGTTGGACTTGCCAAATTTCTTGCTCAATTCGTTCGGATTGCCTTCTTCGCCATTGATGTAATAAGCGCCGTCAATCCTGAATCCGCAAGCCTTGTACAGATGATCGTTTTGTTCCACATAGGAATCCATTACCTTTACATCGTTTTTTAAATAGTCTGCGTAACTTTGAGTAATTTGTTTGTCGCTAGTCTTGTTCTTTTTTGCGGCCTTGACGATGTCGAAGTATTTGTTCAAAACTTCCGGGGAAATGTCGACGCATCTGTATTTTGAAAAGTGCTTGATTTTGAAATTTACCGTGTTGTCTGTAACGGTCGCATCGGTCACGTAATCCCAAATTTTGTTCTTTTCGTCGTAGTGGAAAACGGAAATGGTCGAGTTGCTCGGCGTGCGCGAAAGCTTCATCGTCACTTCGGCGTCTTTCTTGAATTTTGTGCCCGAAGGTCCGAACTCGATTTCTCCCAAGAACGAGAACGACGGGGCGTCATCTTTTGAACTCAGGCTGGGGATGTATTTCACGGAGATTTTCTTGTCTTTGTCCAGCGCTTCGGCTGGAATTTTTATGCTTGCGGCGCTCCCTGCTTTGACTGTGCCGCCTTTTGTACCGATTGTCGCTGAACCGGAGACTTTGTCTGCAGTCGGTTGCGTTTTTTCTGATTTTGCCGAAGAATCCGGCGATGATGGATTGCTGGATGAATCACCGCAAGCGAAAATAACGGTTGTCACGAGCAGGAATAAGAATGCAATGATTGTATTCTTCAAGCTCCCCGAAGTTTTGTTTTCCATAGAATCTCTCCCTTCGTTTTTGTACGCTCAAAAGAGCGCAGATTGGTTTAGTTATTTCTAATATAAAAAAACGAATATGGGGCATTTTACATACTTGAGGCTTTATTTGGTAGAGGCTAGTACATAAGAAAAATCTTGTGAATTTGTATGTTACGTACTAAAAGGCGAATTTTGGGTGGCGCAGTACGTAAAACTTCGTAATAGCGGAATTTTGCGTGCATGAAATTTCAAAATTTACGTACTGGTGTTGCGTTTAGAGGGCTTCAAGTACGTAAAATTGTTGCGAACGTCCACAAACTGCTCAAAAACCGTTTGATTTTTCCCAAAATTACGTACTAAGAGCCTTTTGACCATGGCGAAAGTACGTAAAATTTGCAAAAAACACAAAAAACGCAAAAATTTGGGCTTCGTTAAAAAATTGGGGCTTTGTTGTATTGACTTCAACGGAATCTTTGTTTCAAGGGGTGTCTTTTCTTTGAATTGTATATATATTACAACAAAAAATGGAGTGCCCTATGATGTTTAAGAGGTTGCCTGTGATTGCTGTTTCAGCAGTCCTTGGTCTTGTAGCTTGTGGCGAAGATAGTAATTCGATTGGGGGAGCCGACAACGGACCCTTCTCCCCAGTGGAAATGTCTTCTGGTACTGAACTTTCTGGCAGCGATGTTTCTAGTTCTAGTGATGCTGTTCCCGGCGATGTGGTGTCCAGCTCTGACGCTATCGTTCCGGGCATCGAAGTTTCCAGTTCTAGCAATGTAATCCCAGAAATCGGAACTTCTAGTTCCAGTAATGCCGTCCCAAGCCCTGGAGTCTCGAGTTCCAGCAATGGATTCCCCGGCCATAGAGTTTCTAGTTCTAGCAATGCCGTTCCGGGCGGTAAAGTTTCCAGCTCTAGCAAGGTGGTTCCCAGCAGTTCGGAATCCGGTGACAACGAGAAAGACAACGAAGACGCTAGGACTTTGGACGGAACCCAGATTCTCCTGAAACTTTCGGGAACCACGGCTACGGTCGAAAACAACAACGGCTGTGTTGAAGTTAAAGACAAGAGTGCGACCATCACTTGTCCAGGTGCTTACTACGTTACCGGCGAATCGTCTGATTTCCAGGTCATCGTAAACACGCCGGCTACCGAAAACGAGGGCAATACCGGAATCTATCTCTATAATGCGACCATCAAGAGTTCCAACTCTCCGATTCTTGTGGCGAATGCTGACAAAACTGTGCTCCATTTGGTGAAGGGCACGACCAACGTTGTCGAAGATGGCAACGGCAACCACCTGTTTACCAAAATCAACGGGACGCAGGA
>Ga0310696_10005375_pt1 | contig 15467 bp, 14 predicted proteins | sample AusTroGonzalo_MG_4_FD_203885 | JGI IMG/M metagenome (GOLD analysis project Ga0310696, IMG submission 203885) | Bovine rumen microbial communities from tropical cattle in Woodstock, Queensland, Australia - Gonzalo_02 (v2) (version 2) | ecosystem: Host-associated > Mammals > Digestive system >...
GATCAGGTCGTTCACTTTTCCTGCTTCGATATCCACATGCGCTTCCATCGTGCCGCCCGGAAAGCGCTTTTTATTGGAATAGCCGTAACGCGGACTCTTTCCCCAGTTCCATTCCCAGCTTCCGTATTTCTCATCCGCCAGCCAGGCAACCTCTCTGAGTTCTTTTTCCGTCAGTTCTTCCCGGGTCATTCCGTCCCGGCTAAGTTCATCCAACATTCTGTTCCAGAATTCCTGGATTCCGATGGATTCGGGCAAAAAGTCCTTGATGTTCCCGACGCGGCTGCGTACGGATTTCGCGCTCTTGGACTCAAATTTGGCCGGATCCGCGTTCAGCGCGCCGGCAATCATTTCCTGATCTGAATAAAACAGAAGCGTTCCGTGATGCAGGATTCTGTTTTTATGAATTCTCTGCGCACAGCCGGAAACTTTCTTTCCCTTAAACAGATCAAAGTGCTCCCCATGTCTATTTTGTTCTCAACTCTTCAATCACCTTCAGCAGTTCTTCACCATAAACATTCTCAAACACATCCATAACGCCCTTTGTTGCATCGGCAAATTCAGCAAGATCCGGAGTATCCACAGTCATGTCCTTTTCTTCCAGAAATGCTACGAACATCTCTGTTTGCTGGGCGACCATCTCCCGGTTCATGGTTTGCGCTTCCTGTGCCGCCGTCAGGATCACGGCCCTGTATTCCTCCGGCAGCATCTCCCACACATCCTGCCGGATGGTCAGCGGCATGGCATCATAGCTGTGGTTGGTGATGGACAGGTAGTTCTGAACCTCGTATAAGCCGTTGTTGAAAATAACCGGTATCGGATTCTCCTGGGCATCAAATTCTCCCTCAACCAGCGCCTGCTTCAGCTGTGCAAACGGATAGCTCCGCGGTCTCGCCCCAAGCTCTGACATCGTCTCCATGACAATCTGGTTGTCCGGCGTCCGAATGATCAGTCCCTCCATATCAGAAACGCTCTTTACGGGCCTGTCTGTCGTCGTTACGCATCGGAAACCGTTGTCAAAGAAGGCGAGAACATGCATATTGTACGGTTCCAGCTCCGCACAGAGGTCTTTCATCACATCCGAATCGATAAACGCCCAGGCCGATTCAAAATCCTGGAACAGAAACGGCAGCGCGGACACACCGACCCGAGGCGCATAGAGCGCATAGTTTCCGGCCGACGAAACGGTGAGATCCACATCGCCTGTGATTAACCCGGCAATCAGTTCGGCATCACTGCCCAGTTCTCCGGCAGGATGAATCTCGAGTACCACCTGACCGTCTGTTCCGGCCTCAATGGCTTCTTTCATACTTTGGAGCGCTACACCTCGGGGGTCTTCCTTGCCCGTTGAATAGCCTGCCTTCAGTACAAGGGGATACGTCAGCTCGTTTTTCACGCTCTCTGTCTCTTCCGGCTCAACCGTCGCCGTTTGCGGCTGTTGCTGCTTCGCACATCCCGTAAGAAGAAAGAGAACGGTGATCAGGAGCAGCCCTGCCTTACGCATACTCCTCATAGCGGTTCTTGCCTCCCCTCTTGGCTGTATAGAGCGCCTTATCGGCATGTTCGTACAGGGACTTGTAGTCGCTTCCATGATCCGGATAAATCGCCATTCCGACACTGGCGCTGACCTGTACTTTTTTCCCGTTCGCCTCATACTCCTGACACAGTTCTCGGATGATGGCTTCCGCCCTCTGCTGCATCAGGCGGTGCAGATCAATGTCTTTCTCTCTCGGGCAATGCAGGAAGGCCGCAAACTCGTCCCCGCCTATACGCCCAATCAAATCCGTACTGCGGAAAATGCTTCTCAGTTTTCCGGCTGCATCCGTCAGAACCTGATCGCCCATGGCATGGCCCAGATTATCATTGACATGCTTGAAATCATCAAGGTCGATGATATACAGTGCGCATATTTCGCTGTCACCCGCGCCGGCCAGCGTCTGCTCCGCTTCCTCCTGGAAGGCCATCTTGTTCAGCACTCCCGTCAGCAGATCGGTCTGCGCCTTCTCTGTCAGCATCTGTTTTTCTTGGGTATTTCGCCTGTACATAAAGAAAATATACAAAAGCAGGCAAACGACAACAAATGTCACTTCCAGCATGGCCAGCAGCACATACCGCAGGATGCTGTCGCTCTGTTCGGTCACGATCCCCTTGGGAATAATCATGCCAAAGTACCAGTTATGAAACCCGATCGGCCGGAGCATCAGGATATTGTCCTGCCCGTCACTTTCGTATGTGATAAACTGCTGTTCGGCGATTGCGGCAATGTCAAGCCCCGGTATGATCTCCTGTATGTTCACGCTCCGCGGGTCAATCAGTTCAGAATCAACCGATCTCGCCAGGATCGTACCGTCCTCTGTGATGAGAATATTCGCGCTTTGCTCTCCAAACCTGACATTCCTCATCAGCTCGCTGAGTGCATCCCGTGTGAAGGTGCCATATACAACGCCGACGACCTGATCTTCCTGATGGATCGGTACGGCCAGAACGAGCACCTCATTGCCGAACTCATCTGTCGTCGGCCGTGCGGAGATGGCGCTTTCTCCTTTCATGGCACGCTGGAAGTAATCACGGAGAAGGATATTCCCTGATGATTTCCCCTGATAATTCATCGTCGACCCGGCGCCGGAAGCGACGCCGATGGAAGTAAATGCCTCCATGCCGCGTGTGGACATGATGGTCTCTTTCATCGCGTTATAGTCTGTCAAATCCACATCCCGGAAATATCTGGTCTGCGATTCCAACATGATCAGTTGGTCATCCAGTTTGGTTTGGAATGCTGTGGCCAGTGCATCCACGTTTCCGGACAGATATTTGGCTGTCGTCGTATTCAGTTCCGCATTCATCCGATTCCGGAATTTGGTGAACATAAAGATCAGAACAAGCAGTGCCGCAAGGATTACACCTGTTGTCATCAGCCATTCTTTGATTCTTCTCTTTCCCATGAGTCAGGCTCCTTTTTCGTTTACCCATAGAAAACGTTCTTTGCTTTTGTCAATAAGCATCTCTGTCTTCGACCAAACAGATTCAGATTCGATATTACCGACTACCAGTTTAACACAGAAACAGAGATTGTAAAGGGGAAATGATACAGAAAACCGGACTGCGGCGTCGTATTGCATCTGGCGCGCAGCCCGGTGGCTTGGGTGCTTGTGTTCGGGCTTCCTGCCCGGAAGAGCGGAAGCTTATTTCAGGTACTGCCGGTCGTAATTTGCCTGGATCGCCTTGACCATGACGGTGAGGACGTCATTGACCGGGGTCGGAATACCGAACTGTTTCCCGTACTCGGAGAGTTTGCCGTTCAGGACGTCGATTTCGGTCTGGCGGTGATTGATGAGCATATCCTGCGCCATGGAGGGATAGTAGTCGCCCATGTTGTCGATGAAGTTCTTCAGGTGGGTGTTTTCAAATTCCACCGCGTCATAGGGGACGCCCTTGGCTGTCGCAATGGCGCAGGCTTCCTGTACGACGCCGCGGAAGAGCTCCATGCCGTAAGGATCCTCGGCAACTTCGTATATTTTCAGGCGGAGCAAAGCACAGACGGTGTTGACGGTGCAGTTGATGATGACCTTTTTCCAGACATTGGGCCGATCATCCACATTGAATTCGGCCAGGCAGCCGCCCCTGGTGAAAATCTCGGCGAGAGTTCTGCCGGCTTTTTCAATATGCGGATCGTTCTCCAGCGGGCCGAAATGGACGAGCGTTCCCTGCACCTCGGTGGAAACGCAGCAGCCGGGTTCACGCAGTTGGGTACCCAAGGCACCGGAACCGCAGAGAATGCGATTGGCCGGGAAGTGCCTGAGAAGGATGTCGTCGTTGCCGAGACCGTTAATGAGAGAGCAGAGAACCGTATCCGGCCCGATACAGGGCATGGCGCTCTGCACGGCGCTTTCCAGTTGGGTGGCCTTGGTGACGAAGATCACAATATCCATGATGCCGATGTCATCGGCGGTATAGGCGGTCTTGAAGCCGTCCAGATGATAGTGGGTATCCGGGTAGATGATGAACTCAAGCCCGTCTTTTTTCACCTTGTCCATATGCGCCTCATAGCGGTCGACGAGCGTGATGTCCGCGCCGCCCTTACGCAGGTACCCGGCAAAGCAACTGCCTGCGGCCCCGCAGCCGATCATGGCAATTTTCATAGTGTTTCCTCCATTCTTTTGTAATGTTCCTCACACAGGTGTCGAGAAGAGATCATGATCAGATGATCCGTTCAGCGATCAAACGCGCCCTCCGCGTAGGAGGTCGTGACCGCGCCGCTCGCCGCTGAAGAGACGGTCTTGCAGTACTTCACAAGATAACCGGACTTCACCTTCAGCGGAGGCTGCTTCCAGGCGGCGAGGCGCTGGGCGATGACCTCGTCCGCCACATTGAGCGTGATGCTGCGGTTCGGAATATCGACGGTGATGCTGTCGCCCTCTTCTATGACGGCAAAGACGCCGCCTTCCATCGCTTCGGGCGAGACATGGCCGATCGCGGCGCCGCGTGTCGCGCCGGAGAAACGTCCGTCTGTCAGCAGAGAGACGGTTTCACCGAGACCGCGGCCGACGATGGCAGCGGTGGGCGAGAGCATCTCGCGCATGCCGGGACCGCCTTTCGGACCTTCACACTTGATAACGACCATGTCGCCCGGAACAATGTCTCCGCGGAGAATGGCCTGGGTGGCGTCCTCCATGTAGTTGAAAACGCGGGCGCGGCCGGTGTGCTTCATCATCTGCTCACAGACCGCGGCGGCCTTGACCACACAGCCCTGCGGCGCGAGGTTGCCGAACAGGACGGCGAGACCTCCCTGCGGGGAGTAGGGGCTGTCGATGGGGTGGATGACGGCCGGATCTTTGATTTCATGGCCGGGGAGCAGCTCTCCGACGGTCTTCCCCGCGACAGTAAGGCAGCCGGTATGGATCAGGCCTTTCTTGTTCAGTTCGTTCATGACGGCGTAGATACCGCCGGCGCGGTACAGGTCGTCCATATGGTGATGTCCGTTCGGACTGATATGGCAGAGGTTTGGTGTGCTCTTGCTGATCTCATCGAACTTTTTCAGCGGCAGGGGGAGACCGAGCTCGTTGGCAATCGCTGGCAGGTGCAGCGTGGTATTGGTGGAGCCGGCAATCGCCATGTCCACGCGGATGGCGTTTTCAAAGGCTTCCTCGGTCAGAATGTCCTTCGGGCGGATCTGCTTCTCCACCATGTCGACAACGCGCATGCCGGCGCGCTTGGCAAGTGCGAGACGCTCGCCGTAATAGGAGGGGATTGTCCCGTTGCCCGGCAGGGCAAGCCCGAGCGCCTCCGCAAGGCAGTTCATGGAGTTGGCCGTAAACATGCCGGAGCAGGAACCGCAGCCGGGGCAGCAGTGCTGAGTAAGCTCCTCCTGCTCGTCGGGAGTCATCTCACCGGCATGCACCTTGCCGACGGTCTCGATGCAGGCGGAATAGTCGGAGACGTCGTTTTTATAATAACCGGTCGGCATCGGACCGCCGGAGATGACAATGGAGGGAATGTTCATGCGGGCGGCCGCCATGATGGCGCCGGGAACGGTCTTGTCGCAGGAGACGACCAAAACCAGACCGTCCAGCCCGTGTGCCATGGTCATGCTCTCAATCGAGTCGGCGATGAGCTCGCGGCTCGGCAGCGGATACATCATCCCCTTGTGGGCCATGGTGATGCCGTCGCAGATGGCGATCGCGGGAAACTCAACGGGAACGCCGCCCGCCATGAGCACGCCTTGCTTTGCCGCGTCCGCAATGCCGCGGAGGTGGAAGTGGCCGGGGACGATTTCGTTGAAGGTGTTGACAACGCCGATGAGAGGCTTGCGGCCGATGTTTTCCTGCAGATGACCGGTGGCATATAACAGGCTGCGGGCATCGGCATGCTCGACGCCGGCAAAGATTTTTTCAGAATTCAGAGTCATGATACCGTTCCTTCCTTTTAATGTGGGATGATAGGATGTTTAAAAAGGGTCTGAAGAGAGGCGGCGGTTTTGGCGCCGCCGCCCGAAGAAAAGAGAAAAAGAAAGAGATATTGTCTACTTTTGTGCGGCTTTCTTCGCGGCAGAAACAATGTCCGCGACCGAGAGTCCGTAGGCGTCGAGAAGCTCGGCGGCCTTACCGCTGCGCGGATACTTGTCCTGCAGGCCAACGCGCAGGACACGGCAGGGACTGAGACGGCAGGCGACTTCGCAAACCGCATCGCCCAGGCCTCCGTAAATGTTGTGATCTTCGACCGTCACGGCGCAGCCGCAGCGGCCGAGAACGGCGGCAACCCCCTCATCGTCAATGGGTTTGATGGTAGAGACGTCGACCAGTGTGCCGTTGACGCCTTCGGCATGCAGCTGCTCCACTGCGGCAATGGCGCGGTCCATGATAAAGCCGGAGGCAAAGACAGCGACATCATCACCGTAGTTTTTCACCTCGCGGATTTTTCCAAACGTAAACGGCGTGCCGTCCGGAAATACCTCCGGTTCACGGCCGGAGCCGAGACGCAGATAGCAGGGGCCGTCCTGTTCCATCATGGCCCTGGCCGCGAGATAGGCCTGCTGACCGTCGGCCGGGGTAAGGATCTTCACACCGGGCATGCTGCGCAGGATACCGACATCCTCGTAAAACTGATGGGTGACACCCTCGCGCTCTCCGCCGAGCATGCCGCCGTTGAGCCCGATAAACTTGACATTCAATCCGGGATAGGCGACAAAGGTACGGATCATCTCACAGGCGCGCATGGTCAGAAAACCGGCGTAGGTTACCACAACCGGCTTCATCCCGGTGGTGGCAAGTCCGGCAGCGATATCGACGGCATCCTGTTCGGCGATGCCGACCTCGATCACGCGGTCGGGGAATTCTTCACGGAATTTTGTCGCGCGTGCGGCGGCAACCGCGTCCGGGGAGACGATCACGATTTTATCATCTTCGCGGGCCAGCTCCTGAATCGCCAGCATCGCAGCTTCTCTGGTAGATTTCAAAGCCATTTTTCTTCCTCCCCTCAGATCTTGTCCCGAAGCGCTTCGCGCGCAATTTCGACTTCTTCATCGGTGGGCACTCTCTTGTGCCAGGCGTTATTGTCTTCCATGTAGGGAATGTTCTTGCCCTTCAGCGTCTTGCAGGCGATCAGGGAGGGCTTGTCCGTAACCTTCTTTGCCTCGGCGATGGCGGTCCGGATCTGACCGATGTCATGACCGTCAATCTCCTGTACATGCCAGTGGAAAGCGTTCCACTTGTCGGCAACGGGATACAGACTGCTGAGCTCCGTGACCTTGCCTCCGGACTGATGGTTGTTCAGGTCTGCAAAAACGATGAGGTTTCCGGCATTATACTTTGCCGCGGCCATGGCCGCCTCCCAGATAATGCCCTCTTCTTCCTCGCCGTCACCGACAATGACGTAAACATGGTTGTCGATGCCCTGCATCCTGCAGCCCATCACCATGCCGAGACCGATGGCGACGCCGTTGCCCAGGGACCCGGAAACCGTGTCAACGCCCGGAATCTTATTCATATCCGGATGCCCCTGCAGGAAGGAACCGAGAGAACGGAGTCCCTTCAGCTCTTCCACCGGGAAGTAACCCTTCCTTGCGAGCGCAGCATAAAGAATGGGGCAGGCGTGCCCTTTTGAAAGAATAAAGCGATCGCGCTCCGGCCAGCGGGGATTGGAGGCATCAAGCTTCATCTCATCAAAAAACAGAACGGCCATGATGTCTGCGATTGACATGCAGGGGCCGGGATGACCGTCACCGGCGTCATGAACGGTTTCCACCACGTCAAGACGGAGACGATTGGCAATGCGGGAGAGTTCATCTTCAGTCATGGGAATGCACCTCCGAAATTAAATATCCTATGTAGGATGTTTGAATCATAATCCATCTTTTTCCATTTGTAAAGGGGGTTTCCTATCCTTCCCCTGTTTTTTGTCGAGGTTGTATATTTTCGGGCCGGCAAAATGTGCAAATTAACGAAAAGCAGCAGATCCTGTCGGGAACGCGGCTGCCTGCGGCAGAGAGGAAACAGAAACCGGGAAAGAAAAAACGCTTGACAGTCTGTTACGGGTGAAAGTATAGTATGCTCTGCGGTTTATGTCCGGCGACAGCAAATTCATAATCCGCGGGCGATGCATTTCTAAGAATACGGTCAAAACAGGAGACAGACATGGACAACGGTGAACTCGAATATCCGGTGATCAAAAACACATCGGTTGTGGACAGCATCAAGGATTGGATCATTGATCAGATGATCAAGGGCCGTTTACGCCCGGGTGATAAACTTCCTACGGAGGCGGAACTCTGCGGGCGGCTCGGCGCGGGACGCAACAGTGTCCGCGAGGCCATCAAGCAGTTGGAAGCCTATGGTGTACTGTATATTAAAAGAGCGGAGGGAACCTTTGTCGCGGAGCAGTTTGAGCCGAAGATGATGTCTCCGGTTCTTTACAGCATCATCCTGCAGTACAACAGCTGGCAGGACTTTGTCGATCTGCGCAAGGCAATCGATATTGGCACGCTCTACGTCCTGATGGGAAAGCATCCGGAAGAAGAGGATCTCAACAGACTGCGGGAATTGCTCCGGAATCTTGAAAATGCGGTCAGCGCCGACGACCTGGACGTAAAGAGAATCACCGAGGCAGACTGTGCGTTCCATAACGAGATCATTCGTCTGACAGAGAACCCACAGCTGATGACCCTGTCGGAATATATTAACCGTATTACAATCCCCAGCCGCGAGAAGACGACCGCCTCCGTCATTCAGAACGGAGAAATCGAGCAATATGTCCATCTGCACCGCGAACTGTACGAGATTATCCGCGATGGCAGAAAGGACGCGATTGAGCAGGCGGTGCTCAACCACTATATTTTCTGGGAAAAGGAGAACGGACAGCAAAAGGCGGGAGAGATTTAGTGAATTTGCTCAAAAACAGACCTTGATTATTGTCAGAAGATACAATTTACTTTTCTTCCAAAGCGTGATAACATGTTGGCAATATCCTATGTAGGATGTTTGATTGTGAATTTTGGAAGCGGAGGCTGTAAGTATGAAGGTCGGTTTGATTTATACCAGCACCACGCCCGAACTGATCGCCGATGTTGAGCGCGAAGTCAGAAAACAGTTGGGCGATGAGGTTGAGCTGTTTTCCCTGCAGGATCCCAGCATTCTGGCGGATGTCCGCGAAGCGGGATACGTCACCGCAAAGCCTGCCGCCAGACTGATCGGCATGTATATGAAGGCGGTGGAGGAAGGCGTGGACGCGATGCTGAACCTCTGTTCCTCCGTCGGCGAGGTTGCCGACTGTGCGCAGGATGCCGCCCGCTATCTGGGCGTTCCCATCGTCCGCGTGGATGAAGAGATGTGCCGTGAGGCCGTCCGCCTTGGAAAACGCGTCGGCGTGATGGCGACGTTGCCGACAACGCTGACCCCGACAAAAAATACAGTCGCCCGCGTGGCCCGCGAGATGGGTGCGCATGTGGAGCTGGTAGACTGCCTGGTGGATGGGGCCTTCGGTCTGGATCAGGAGCAGTTTAAAAAGCGCCTGACCGATGCCGCGGCGGATATCATCGACATGGTCGACGTGGTGGTTCTCGCCCAGGGCAGCATGGCCTACGCCGAGGAGCATCTCCGTGCCGTTTACGGCAAGCCCTTCCTTGGGAGTCCGCGTTTCGGCGCCGCGGCGCTGAAGGCGGCGCTGCAGAGCAAGGGCGTACTTTAAGTTTCGTATTCTACCTCTCATGGAGAGTTCAGAATAAAAAAAGAATCAGAAAGGAACAGAACAAATGAAAAAGATCCTCGCACTCGTCATGGCTCTGGCCATGATCTTCGCCCTGACCGCTGTCAGCGCGAGCGCAGACGAACCCATCGTCCTGAAGATCGGTGTTTCCACCGCCGATACCGACCCCCGCAACATCGCGGCAAAGCAGTTTGCCGATGAGATTGAGGCGAAGACCAACGGCGCTGTCAAGGCCGAGGTTTATCCCGCCGGTCAGCTGGGCGGCGACGGACAGCTGGTCGAGTCCATGGTTCTCGACTCCGGCACGGTCGACATCGTCATCACGGACGCTTCCAACTTTGGCACGGTTGTCGCCGATATGAACATTTCGGGCCTCCCCTTCCTGTTCAGCGACTTTGACGCCGCCTGGGCATTCATGGACGGCGAGATCGAAGCTGCCGCCGAGGCAGAGCTGCTTGAATTGGGCATCCGCGTTCTTGCTCACTATGACAACGGCTTCCGCTGCGTGACCAACTCCAAGGGCCCGGTCGAGTCCCCCGCCGACATGAAGGGCATGCTCATCCGCACCCCCGAGAACCAGGTCATCATGGCCACCATGAGCGCTCTGGGTGCCAACCCCCAGCCTCTGGCCTTCTCCGAGCTCTATCAGGCTCTGCAGCAGAAGACCTATGACGCGCAGGAGAACCCCATCCCCGTCATCTACAACAACAAGCTCTTTGAGGTTCAGGACTATCTGTCCGTCACCAATCACATCTATTCCGGCATGTGCTTTGCCATCGCCGAGAGCACCTGGAACAAGCTGACCGAAGAGCAGCAGAAGATCGTTGCCGAGGCCGCTCTTGCCTCCGGTAAGGCGGATCGCGAGATGAACCGCCAGCAGACCGAGGATCTGGTTGCCAATCTGGAAGAAGAGGGCATGAAGATCAATTATCCCGACCTCGCTCCCTTCTCTGAGGCTACCCAGTCCGTTATCGAAGAGAACGCCCTTGGAATCTCTGAGGATCTGCTGACTGCCCTGGCCGAGTTGAAGGCTGCGGACGCGGAAAAAGCTGCATAATAGAATATCCGGAAACGATAAGATAGAGATAGAGGAGAAGGCCGTGCTTTCCAAAACAAGGTCTTCTCCTCTGCATAAATGATTCGAATTGCAGGTTGGAGAGAATAGAATGCGAAAGAAAATTTATGACGCTTGCAGCTTCCTCCAAAAGTGGATCGATAACATCACGACGGGCATCGGGGCGGTTCTGATTGCGGTGATGTTCTTTGTGATTATCGCCAACGTGGTTCTCCGCGCCATCCCCGCGGTCGGCGGCTTCCGCTGGTATATGGAGTTCAGCCAGTACTGCAACGTCTGGGCCATGCTGATTGCGGCCGCGGGCATCGCCGTACAGGGCACAAATCTGCGTGTGGAAGCGGTGGATTCTATCGCGGCAAAGATTCCTGGCGGAAAGAAAATTGCCAAGGTCATCGTGGATGTGGCGCTGATTTTGTTCTACATCATGCTCTTCCGCAGCGGAAAGCTTTATGCCGCCAAGGCGATGGTGATCAAGATTTCCACCATGCCCAAGTTCAAGATGGGCCAGGTGTACCAGATCTTCCCGGTTGCCTCGGTTCTCTGCATCATCGGTGCGGTCGTGCATATGCTGGTGACCCTTACGGAGCCGAAAGATGACGGCAGCGCAATGGAAAAGATCGAAAAGGAGTATGAGGAAGAGGGGGTGAAGACGGCATGAGTATGATTTCCTGGCTTCTCATCGCCTTTGCCGTGCTGATGGTGCTCGGTGTTCCCATCGGTATTTCCTTAGGACTGTCTGCCATCGGCGGCATCGTCTTCATCAGCGGCGGAAGCATCGACATCAAGACGATTTGCCAGCGCATGTTTGAAGGTATGAACAGCTGGGCGCTGCTGGCAATTCCGCTCTATACCTTTGCCGGCTATACCATGTCCAAGGGCGGAATCAGCCAGCGCCTCATGGACTTCTGCTATTCCATCGTCGGCCACATCTACGGCGGCCTCGCCCATGTGAATATTCTGGCCTCCATGGTCTTCGCCGGCATCTCCGGTTCCGCCGTTGCCGACACCGCCGGTGTCTCCGGCATGTTCATGCCTACCATGATCAGGAAGGGCTATTCCAAAGAGCTCACCGTCACGGTTACAGGCGTTTCATCTACCGTTGGCATCATCATCCCGCCCTCCATCCCGATGGTGGTCATCGCGGGCATCTGCTCGATCTCTACGGGCAAGATGTTCCTCGGCGGTATTCTTCCGGGTGTTCTGATCGGTGTTTCGCAGATGCTGATCTCTTACGTCTTCGCGAAGAAGGAAAAGGTCGAAAAGGAGCCCGGCCATTTCGAATGGAAAGAGGTCTGGCGTACCTTCAAGGGAAGCTGGCCCGCCCTGCTGATGCCGGTCATCATCATCGGCACCATCACCGCCGGCGTGGTTTCTCCCACGGAGGCCGGTGCGATTGCCGTGGTCTACGGCCTGATCTGCGGCGGTCTGGTGTATCGCGAGCTGAAGTGGGAAGACCTGAAGTTCTGCTTCACCGAGACCGTGCGTGTCTCCGCCCGCATCTTCCTCGTCATCGGCTGTGCCAAGCTTTACACGATCATGCTCACAACCGCTGGCTTCGACAAATGGCTGACCGGCGTGATGCTGGGCGTCAGCACAAACCCGACCGTCATCCTGATCATGATCCTGCTGCTGTTCTTTGTCGTGACGATGTTCATGGAATCCATCGCCGCCCTGACGCTTTTCATGCCCATCATTTTCCCCATCGCCATGAGCGTCGGTATCGACCCCATTGTTCTCGGCGTGCTGGTCACGGTCATGATCGGCGTCGGCCTTGTTACGCCGCCGGTCGGCATGTGCATCTATGTGGCCTGCGACATCATGAAAATCACGGTCGGCAGTACGCTGAAGTATCTGCTGTGGTATATCCTCGGCACCTTTATCGTGATCGGTATTCTGATCGCCTTCCCCCAGCTGATCACGGCCCTCGGCGCCTTTGTGTAGAAACCGGACACCGACTGGTCTGTCTAAATTGTTGAATACAGAGAATAAAAACAGGGCGGCAAATGCCGCCCTGCTCTTCTTCTCCGGGGATCAGTCGTCGATGCCGACCATGACCGAGGTGGCCTTCACCACGGCGTAGGCTTCCTTGCCTACCGCGAGGTCCAGCTCCTTGATCGCGTTCATCGAAATGGTCGCGCTCATCACGTTGCCGCCGCCGATGTCGATCTTGACGATGCCGTTCACGGCGCCTTCCTGAATGTCGACAACCTTGCCCTTGAACTGATTTCTTGCACTGAGTTTCATAATATGATCTCCTTTTTAATTTCAATAATAGAATATTCGCCGGCGCAATCCCCTGCCCCTTGTCTACCCCGCCGCAGGCGGGGTAGACAGTTTCTTACTGCAAAGGATTAGTACAGCAAAAGGATATTCGCCGGCGCAATCCCGATCTCTCCCGGGAATTGCTGCGGCCGCTTTTCCTTGTTCAGGCGCCACCAGACCGGCGGACTGTCCGGCGCCTGGTTCTGATACCGGAACTGGAGAATCACCTCAAAGGGTTCCTCCATTTCCTCCACATACGTGATCGGATACCGGTTTTTCTGGGTGCTGACGTTAAAGTAGTGCGCGCGGATGCCGATCGCGGTCAGGTTGTCCTTTACTTCCTGCGCCGTCTGCAGCCGGATCCCCCATACGGGCACCTCGACCTCGTACGGGCCGACCTTCCTCGCCTCGGCGATGTTCTTGCATCCGGTCAGGACCGCCGCCGGTACGCTGCCCGGATCGGCAAAGAGCTCCTTGGTATCCTTCATGCCCAGCAGCTTGCCTTTGTCCATAACCGCTATCTTCTGGCTCATGTTGTAGGCCTCTTCCCGGCTGTGCGTCACCATCAGCACTTCCCTGCCGTACTCCTGCAGCATGTCGCGCAGCTCGATTTTCAGCGCGTCGCGCAGATGGGCGTCCAGCGCCGAAAACGGTTCATCCAGCATCAGCATGCGCGGCTCATTGACCAGAATGCGGGCCAGGGCGGTGCGCTGCTGCTGTCCGCCTGAGAGCTGCGCGGGTTTGTGGTTTTCCAGGCCGTCCAGCTGCATCAGGCGGATCATATCGCCAAGCTTCCGTTCCTTCTCCGCCCGGTCCTTCTCCCGGTTCAGGCCGCAGAGGATATTCTGCCGCACGGTCATGTTCGGGAAGAGGGCATAGTTTTGAAACAGGTAGCCGACCTGGCGCTTCTGCGGCGGCAGGTTGATGTGCTTTTCGGAGTCGAACAGCACCACGCCGTCCAGTTCGATATGACCCCGGTCGGGTTTTTCGATGCCGGCGATGCATTTGAGGGTAAAGCTTTTGCCGCAGCCCGATGCGCCGAGCAGGCAGGTAACGCCGTTTTCGGCCTCAAACTGCGCGTCCAGCGTAAAGGAACCCAGCTCCCGGGTGATGTCCACAGTCAGGCTCATGCCTTCACCGCCTTTTTCTGGCGGGCTTCCAGCATGTTCACCGTCAGCAGCACCACCGTGCTGATGGCCAGGTTGATGAGAACCCAGAACATGGCGCCCTTCTCGTCGTTGGTGCGCCACAGCTGATAGACCGTGGTCGAGATGGTCGCCGTCCGCCCGGGCGTATAGCCGATCAGCATGCTGGTCGCGCCGTACTCGCCGAGGGCGCGGGCGAAGGCCAGCACCGTTCCGGCCAGGATGCCCTGCCGGCAGGCGGGCATGCGGATACGCCAGAAGATATAGGTGTTCGACAGGCCCAGCGTCTGCCCGGAATAGGCCAGGGTTTTGTCAAAGCTCTCAAAGGCGCCCCGCGCCGTGCGGTACATCAGCGGAAACGCCACCACCGACGCGGCCAGAATGCCGCCGTACCAGGTCATGACGAATTTGATGCCGTACTGCAGCAGGAACATGCCCACCGGCCGCTTCACGCCGAAAACCAGCAGCAGAAAATAGCCGCAGACCGTCGGCGGCAGGACCATCGGCAGGGTCAGAATGACATCCAGAATACCCTTCAGAACCCGCGGAAGTCTGGCCGCGTAGTATGCAAAAAAGATTCCGAAAAAGAACACCAGCACACAGCTGATCGCCGCAATGCGCAGGCTGTTCCATAAAGGATACCAATCCAAATCAATCACTCCTTCTTAGCCTCCCTATTTGAGGAAGGCGGCCCGAAGGGCCGGAGGGAGTTCCCTCTCCGAGGAAGCTGTCAGCTGCCAGACTGACTGAGGGAGACCTCCTTCTGCGATGCCGTCTCTTTCTCCACCGGTGAGAATCCCACCGACTCAAACACGGCCGTCGCCTCTTCACCGGTGAGGTAATCCAGGAAGGCCTGCGCCTCCTCTGGGTTCTTGCTGACGTTCAGCACGGCCGCGGGATAGATGACCTGGCCGCACATCTCGGCCGTTGCCGCGTCCACGCTGTCAAGGCCTGCGGAATAGGCGTCAGTAGCATACACGATGCCGCAGTCCACGCTGGCCTCCGAGACCTGGGTGGTGACTTCCTTCACGTTGGTGCCATAGGTGATGCATCCTGCCTTCGCCAGGTCTTCCTCGTTCAGGCCGTAGAAGGCGAGGATCTTCTGGGTGTACTGGCCGACCGGCACGTCGCTGTTGCCCATGGCGAGGAACACGTCGCCCGCTTTCAGAAGCTCGGCCAGCTGGTCAAAGCTCTCGATGCCCTTGGGGTTGCCCTCGGGAACCGCCAGCACGACCTTGTTCTCCAGCAGGTTGATGCGGCTGCCCTGCTCCACGAAGTCGAGCCCGTCCGGG
>Ga0310696_10005376_pt1 | contig 15466 bp, 33 predicted proteins | sample AusTroGonzalo_MG_4_FD_203885 | JGI IMG/M metagenome (GOLD analysis project Ga0310696, IMG submission 203885) | Bovine rumen microbial communities from tropical cattle in Woodstock, Queensland, Australia - Gonzalo_02 (v2) (version 2) | ecosystem: Host-associated > Mammals > Digestive system >...
TATATGATTTAAGGAGGATAACCATGAAACGTGAAATCTACATCGTGGACGCTGCCGTTGTGGACGCCAACGGCACCTACAACAAGCTCTCCGGCTACCCCAAGACCTTCGACAGCCACAGCTACAATGATGATATCCCCAAGGCCAGACGCCGCGCCGAGGGCGATGCTGCCGAGGCTTACGGGGCCATGTGCAAGCGGGACGACCGCCAGCTTCAGACCGTCATCCTCATGACCGCAGACGGGGCCGTGCTGGATCGCAAATTTATCGGCAAGGTGGCAGACCTGCCCGATCCGGAGCCGGAAGAAGAGGCTGAAGAGTGAGCCTTGAGGCAGTAATCAAGGTGGCAGAGGGGGAGGTAGGAGTAACCGAACTCCCGGCCGGGTCGAATAAGGTCAAATACTGGGACATCTTCGGCCCGTCATGGCAGGGACAGCCCTGGTGCCTGGCCTTCCTCGCATGGGTATTCCGGGAGGCCGGGGAGAGCGCCGCCTTCTTCGGGGGGGCTCTCACGGCGAGCTGCGGCATCCTGCTCCGCTGGTATCAGGCACAGGGTCAGACCGTTCCCATCCAGATAGTCCAACCGGGGGATATCCTGATATTGGATTTTTCAGGCCAGAAGACCGATACCCAGCATTGTGGTCTTGTGATAGAGGTGGGCTGGATATCGCATGGCGTTGTAGGCTGGATCAAGACCATTGAGGGCAATACCACCAACGGGAGCGGCTCACAAAGCAATGGCGGCATGGTCTGTGCCAAGACCCGTTATCCCTCGCAGATCGTAGGTGTCTGCCGCCCCCGTTACAAAGCAGAGGAGGTCAAGCCTGTGGATGATTTGACGGGTCACTGGGCTGAGGCAGAGATCAGACGGTGCATCAAGAGAGGGCTTATCAAGGGGTATCCTGACGGCACATTCCTGCCGGACAAGACCGTGACGAGGGCCGAGGTTGCCGTGATGATGGATAGGCTGGTGCAGATTTTGGTAGGGGAGGATAAGGTATGAAAAAGTTTCTGAAGGCTGCGGCGATCCGTGCGGTCCGGACCATCGCCCAGACGGCGATCGCCGTGATCGGGACCAGCGCCGTGCTGAGCGAGGTAAATTGGGCGGCTGTGGCGTCCGCGTCCGTCCTGGCCGGGATCCTCTCGATCCTGACGTCCGTGGCCACCGGCCTGCCGGAGGCTCCGAAGGAGGGCAGTGACGGTGAGTGAGGTCACGCGGGAGGAATTCGACAAGCTCCAGGCGCAGGTCGCGGAAAACACCGCCCGGCTGCATGACGGAGACATTGCAATGACAAAGCTGGATATGCGGTTGCAGAGCATCGAGGCCAAGCTGGAGGAGGCCGTTACCGGAGTTAAGGCCCTCCAGGAAAAACCGGCTAAACGCTGGGAGAGCATATCCGGGACCGTCGTCTCCTGGGTTGTCACCGCGCTGCTGGCCTACATAGCCGTCAAGATCGGCCTGGCGTAATCGTTTCCTGTTACTACTCCGTTACTACTCGCAAAATCAAGAATCACGGTATAGCTTGCTCTACGGCACTTTTTCCATTGAATGGGGTTCAAGAGGCCGCTGGTTCGAATCCAGTCACTCGGACCAAAAGAAAAACCCGCAGACCTTTGATTTACAAGGGTTTGCGGGTTTTTTGCGTTTTCGGGCGCTGACGGGCCAACATGCCCCGAATTGCGCGGAATTTCCGTCTATTACTACTCCTATTACTACTCGTTTTTCCCTCAAATCGCGTCGGTGATCTGGCGGAGATCGGCCAGGTCAACATCCTGGTAGTGCCGGAGCATTTCGCCGGAGGTGTGGCCGATCAACTGGAGCTTGTCCTTTTCCGCGCCGCCCACGCGCTTTATCAGCGTGGCGAAGGTGTGGCGGCAGGAATGGGGCGTGATCCGGTGCCGCTGGACGCCCCCGGCTACCTCCACCATGGGATTGTCTATGCCGCAGGCTTCCAGGGCGGGATAAAAGACGCTCTCCGACCACTGGCGCAGGCTTGCGGGGGCTTCGCCGCAGAGAGGGCCGCCTGAGAGCGCACGGCGGGCCACCATGGGCGCGATCTTTGGGGATAGGGTAACTACCCTATTTTTCCCCGCGTCCGTCTTAGCGCCTCCTGTGAGCGTTTGAGCGGCCCCGTCGTAGCTGTCGGCGGTGAGGGCCAGGTATTCCGACGGGCGGAAACCGGTATAACACATGATAAGGACGTGATCCGCGCCGGGGACGATGCCGATGAACTTCCAGAGGCGGGCAAGCTCCAGCTCCGTCAGGGCGTCCCGGTGGGCGGCGGCCTCCCCGTCCACGCGGAGGTATTGGGCCAGGTTCAGGCCGTCGGCGGTGAGGTGCCGGGGAATGGCGTATTTATACATGAGGCCCACGGCGGCCCTCATGTTTTCTTTGGTGCGCTTCCCCTTGGGGCAATCGTCGAGACAGTCCTGGAGATCGTCCACGTCCACCTCCGAAAATGGCAGATCATAGAGGGAGGCGAAATACCGGACGGCGTATTTATAGCAATCCAGGGTGGAGCGGCCCGCCCGGTGTGTCGGCAGCCAGGCGTCAAAGAGCTGCCGGAAGGTCATGCCCTGCCGGTCCTTCCTGGGCGCGTCTTTCAGGCCGGGGAGCGCGGCCACGGCCTCCTTTTTCGTCTGAAAGACCTGGGAGTGGGTGCGCCGCCGGGCGCGGCCCTGATCGTCCAGGGCATAGCCAAGGGTGACAACCGCTTTATATCGTCCATTCGGCAGCTTGAACACGCTGCCCTGCCCGTTTCCCCGCCTGTGTCGCGCAGGCGGGGCTTTTTCTTGCCGCCAGCCGCAGGCCCCGCAAAACGGCAGATCGGGGACAGCAGCGCCGCATTTCACGCAGATCATGATGCACCGCCCATCTGCCGGGCCGATGCAATCAACGCCCGGAGTGCATCGTCGCTCAGAGCGGCGGTCACGTCCATAAGCTCCCGGCGGAGCGGAGAGAGAGACGCTTCCGGCGTTTCCCCGTCTATGATATAGTCAATGCTGACGTTCAGGATTCTGGAAAGCTGCAACAGCGTTTTGCACCCAGGCTCCCGGACGTCTTTTTCATAGTTTCGGAGCGTAGTATAAGGTACGCCCAGGGCCTGGGCCAGCTCCGCCCGCGTAATATCCCGTTCTTCCCGAATGGAAATCAGTCTTTCGCCCAAAGTCAACAAAATCACCCCCTGCCGCTATGCTACATTATATTTCCCAAAACGTCAATATAATTTGCCCATTTCGGCAAATTTCTATTGACAATTGCCCGTAACGGGCATATTATAATGCTCAGAATGAGCAAGGAGGTGAAAGCATGGCAAAACTGGAATACCCGAACATTGAAGCGGAGCGCATCAGAAAGCAGATGAGCAAGGAAGAATTTGCGGCAGCGCTGGGCGTCAATTCCCGGACTATCCGCAATTGGCAGAACGGCACCACGGAAATCCCGCTCTGCAAAATCAAGATCATGCGGGAGCTTTTCGGCGTGACCGCTGATTACCTGATTGGAAGGGAGGAAACAGCATGACACTTGACACGCTGCGGGCCGCCGAGGCCAAGGACGATCCCGGCGACGCCGACGAATAAATAACGGGAGGAACGACATGGACGCGAAAGAACTGAAAGAGATCGTCGAGCGGCACGGTCACTGGCTGCGGGAGGATTGCGACGGCTGGGAGGGTATGAGGGCCTACCTGAGCGGGGCCTACCTGCGCGGGGCCGACCTGAGCGGGGCCGACCTGAGCGGGGCCGACCTGAGCGGGGCCTACCTGAGCGGGGCCTACCTGAGCGGGGCCGACCTGAGCGGGGCCTACCTGAGCGGGGCCTACCTGAGCGGGGCCGACCTGAGCGGGGCCGACCTGAGCGGGGCCTACCTGAGCGGGGCCTACCTGAGCGGGGCCTACCTGCGCGGGGCCGACCTGAGCGGGGCCGACCTGAGCGGGGCCGACCTGAGCGGGGCCGACCTGCACGGGGCCGAAATCGAAAACGATCTCCTCAACAAATATTGCCCGATTGCCTGCCCGGATACCGGGGCATTCATCGGCTGGAAGAAATGCCGGAAAGGTGCCCTGGTGAAGCTGAAAATCCTGGCGGACGCCAAGCGCAGCAGCGCCTTCGGGCGGAAATGCCGGTGCAGCGCGGCTAAGGTGCTGGAAATCACCGACGTACACGGGGAGCAGATCAGCGAGGCCGTGAGCTGCCACGACAGCCGCTTTGTTTACCGCGTGGGCGAGATCGTCAGCGTGGACGACTTCGACGAGGACAGAAAGAACGAGTGCAGCACGGGGATTCATTTCTTCATCACCCGCCAGGAGGCCGAAGATTATGACGCTTGACGAAATCCGGGCCAGCGACAAGACCTTCCTGACCCCCGCCGACGTGGCCGGGGTGCTGGCCGCTGACGCGCAGAGCATCCGCCTCCAGGCCCGCGAGTTCCCGGAGGCCCTGGGATTCCCGGTGATCTGCGTGGGCAACCGGACGAAGATTCCCCGCAAGCCGTTTTTGCGGTTTTTAGGAGAGGAGGAAACAACGTGAATAAATATACCATCACCGTGATCGACAATGAGACGGGGAAACCCGCCGAGGTCTACGGAAAGCCCATCCAGGCGGACACGGACGTGCTGATGATCGCCTGGGGCGAGGAAAACGGCGTCCGGGAGGTTGGGCTGAATCAGAACGCCTGGGACACGAAGGAAAAACGGGCCGGAGCCATCCGCGCCCTGCTGGAAATGGCGGACAATCTCTGCGGCGGACCTGACGAGGAAGCGGCCATGGACGCGCTTGCCGGTTTTCTGGCCTATGTCACAGAGGTCATTGAAAAGAGGGTTTCCCCGAAGGGCGGAGCCGCGCTGTGTATGCACATGGCGGAGGAGCTTGCCCGGCGGGCCTGCATGGAAACGGAGGCCAAGGCATGAGCAGGCGCACGAAGCGGACGATTTGCCGGGCGGTGGGCTTCCTGGCCTTCCTGTTGATGCTGGGCATCGTGCGCGGCATGGACCAGGGGATCATGCCCATCGGCAAGGGCGCGGTCCTGGCGGCGGCCTGTGAGATCGCGGGGGCGGCCCTGCTGTGGAAGGGCGGTGTGCTGCGTGTCAGGTGAGTATATCAGCCGGGAAGCGGCAATAACGTCGTTGTGCTGTGACTGTTCAGCTACTAGAGACTGCAGGCCGGGAGAACGGTGTGTTGACTACGCCCGCCTGAAGGAAATACCCGCCGCCGATGTGGTGGAGGTGGTACGGTGCCGGGATTGCAAGTACCGTGATTATGATGATGCGCCTTACGGGAAAAAAGTGGCTGTCTGTACAGGAGCAATGGCGTATAGCCAAACTCCCGATGACTGGTATTGTCCAATGGGCAAGCGCAAGGACGGAGGGCAGGACGATGACTAAAAAATACATCAGCCGGGAAGCGGCGATATCGGCCCTGCGCCTCGTTGAGGTGCGAGATTCAGCCTACAATTTTCCTGCGGGGATGTTGAGTGAACTGAAACGCATCCCCGCCGCCGATGTGGTGGAAGTAGTCAGATGCCGTGAGTGCGAGTTTTGGGAACGAGACAGAATTACCTGTGAGGGAGTGGCACGTTGCAGAACCGGGGAAAGCGGTGTGCGTTATCGTTCCGGACATGACTATTGTTCACGGGGAATACTCAAGCGCAAGGACGGAGGGCAGGACGAATGAGCAACATCACGATTTTCGACAAGGCGTATGACCGAGAAAAGTCGGCAGAAGGGCTTGGAATCGCCGCAAGCGTACTCAATGGCGAGTGCGACATCTGCCCAGCGATTGCGGTATGCTCAAGCAACGGAAACTTTAAGTTCCCCACAGATGCGGCTTGCATGGTGCATAAGAGGGAAATCTTGCAATCGTGGGAGAACGTGGACGGAGGGCAGGACGATGTATGAAGAACTTGTGAAGAAACTTCGCCGTTGTGGAAATGGGCTATGCACCGAGGACTGCCCGGATTGGACAAAAGAGAACTTATATCACACCTGTCAAGACGAAGTGGTTCTTGAAGCCGCCGATGCCATCGAGGAACTGAGCAAGCCCCGCTGGATTCCCGTGACGGAGCGGTTGCCGGAGGAAAAGAAAGCTGTTTTGGTGTGGTGTCCGAAATACCTGAATCAGTATGAGTGTTATTTAGTATGTGATGCTTTTGGGAAACGTGAGTGGATCGTTTTTGGTTCGTTTGGTATTCACTTAAATCTCCAGCCCACCCACTGGAGGCCGCTCCCGGAGCCGCCGAAGGAGGAGCAACGATGATACCCGCGCCTGTGATGCACGTCCTGGCGACCATGGCGCTGCTGTGCAGCCTGAGCCTGGAGCCGGTGACGCCCTGGGAGCCTGACCCTGCGGAGGTCACGGCGCTGGCGAAAACCCTTTACGGCGAGTGCCGGGGATGCTCAGAGCTTCAGCAGCGCGCCGTGGCCTGGACGATCTTCAACCGCGTGGACAGTTCGGAATTTCCGAACAGTCTGCTTGAAGTTGTAAAGCAGCCTTACCAGTTCGCGGGCTATTCCGAGAGCTTCCCCGTGACGGAGGAGCTGGAAGCCCTGGCGCGAGACTGCCTGACGGACTACCACAACGGCGAGGGCCGGATAATCGGGCCGGATTTCCTGTATTTCTTCGGGAATGGCCGGATCAACATCTTTTCCACCGAATACGGCGGGAAGGGCGAAAGGTGGGCGGAGGAATGAGCCTGGAGGAACCGGACGTGGGTGAATATGTCCGAGAAGCAGGCGCGGTGATCTGCCACATCATGCGCCCCGGATACATCGGGAAAAAGGTTCTTTATGACTGTTCCACCCAAAGCCAGCGCAACCTTTTCCGCTGCGGAATCCTGGAGGCATATATCCCCTATGAGGGGAAAATGCGGTCAATCATCAACGTGGGGACGAAGCAGCGAATCCTTCTGACGCATTACCATGGAATCGAAATCCGCGAGTGTCTGCCTTGGGGGGAATACCCGGCACGGCGGGCGCTGCTGAAACCCGTCGAGCATGAACAACTCAGCTTTTGGTAAACATGGCCCCTGCGGTGGAGCAGCCAACGGGGCCGGGTCCATGCCCGACGCCTCCTTTCAGTGAGAAGGCCGGGACAGGGTACGGCCTGGGGCCGCAGGAACGCAAGAGAACGCGGCCTCCCGTGGGGTGAAGATCCCCCACGGCCCTGTCCGCCAATAAAAACAGGCCCGCCCGGCGCTGCCGACGCCGGACGGACCCAAAGGGAGGAATGACAAAACGTGAACTACCCCGATATTACCACCTTATCCCCGAAAATGCAAGCATGGGAAAAGCTGGTGATCCTGAGCGGGATCGCGGAGAAGATGGAGGCCCAGGGCGTCCACATCGGGACGGCCTCTGTGGAAGAACGGCGGGCGGAGATCATGACTTATCAGCCCTTGCAGCTCTGGTGCTTCCTGGACACAATCGGCGCAGAGCCGGAGGCCAGGCTGCGGGCCACCTACACCATGTTCCCGCTGGAAGTCAGCGGCACGGTGAACGGCGTCCGAATCCACTGCTATGGGACGCAAAAGGATTTTGAAAACATCGAACAGGCAAAGAAAAACAAGGAGGCGCGGAAGAATGGATAAATCCCTCATGACCCAGGCCCGGAGCGGGTACGGCGAATATCAGGAAAGCAAGCAGCTTTCGGAGATCAAGGGCAAAATGTACCTTGCCCGGCAGTTCCCCAGGGACGAAGAACGGAGCCTGGCGCGGGTGCTGAACGAGTGCAGCCGCCGGGAGCTGGCGGAGCAAGCGCAATATGAGTTTCCCAGGGGGGACAGCACCGTGCGCGGCCCCAGCATCCGCCTTGTGGAAGTGCTGGCGCGGCATTGGGGAAACCTGACCTTCGGCGTCCAGGATTTGGAGGACACCGGAGACGAGACCCTTGTGAAAGCCTACGCCTGGGACCTGGAAACCAACGTCAGCGACGAAAAGACCTTCACGGCCAAGCACGAGCGGACCACGAAAACGAAGGTCTACAAGCTCAAGGACAGCCGGGACGTTTACGAGGCGGTGAGCAACCTGGCCGCCCGGCGGAAACGGGCCTGCATCCTGGCCGTGCTGCCCGGCTGGTATGTGGACGCGGCGGTGGAAGCCTGCGACAAAACCCTGCAGGAAGCTCTGACCGGCGGCGGGAAATCCTTGCAGGAGGTTGTCAGCTCCATGCTGGAGGCCTTCGGGGAATACGGGATCACGCCCGCCCACATCGAGGAGAAGATCGGCAAGGAGATCGGCAAGCTGAACAACAACGACGTGGTAAAGCTGCGGCGGCTCTATGCCTCCATCAACGACGGCTTTGTGAAGCCTGCGGACGCTTTCAACCTGGGCGGCGAGAGCGCGGAGGAAAAGGCCGCGCCCACGGGCGAGAAGGAAAGCGCCGCCCTGGACGCCATCAATCAGAGGATCAGCGGCAAGGCCAAGGCCGCGCCCGCTCCTGCGGACGTTCCGACCCATCCGGCAGAGGATGAAGAAGGGCAGGGGAAGCTCCCATGGGATTGAGCCTGACGCGGGAGAACTATTACACGGCGGAGGCTGACCGGGAATACTTTTCTTGCAGCCAGTATCAAGCCTTTTGCGAGTGCGAGGCGAAGGCCGTGGCGAAGCTGGAGGGCCGCTGGGTGGACCCGCCCAACGAAGCCTTTACCGTCGGCAATTACTTCCACACCTACTTTGAGGGGCCGGAGGCCCACGCCCAATTCTGCGCGGAGAATGCCGAAAAGATATTCAAACGGCAGACGAAGAAGGCCATCGAGGCCGGGGAGCCGCCGGAAAAGTATGCGCCCTACGCCCTGGCGGACAAGATGATCGACGTGGCCCTGGAGGACAGCCTGATCCGGTCCCTGGTGGACCTTCCGGGGGAGAATGAAAAGATCATGGCCGGGGAGCTTTTCGGCGTCCCCTGGAAAATCCGGCTGGACAAGTACATCCCGGACGGGCGCATGATCCTGGACTACAAGACCGTGGCGAACATCGGGGAGCTGCGCTGGTCCGACGAATGGAAAACAAAAGTCACGTTCCTGGACGCCTACGGCTACCTCATGCGGGCGGCGGTGTATGCGGAGATCGAGAAGCAGAACGCAGGGAGCGACACGGACCCGGATTTCATCATCATAGCCATATCGAAGCAGGATTACCCGGACAAGGACGTGCTGTATCTCAATCACCGGGAACGCTGGGACTATGAGCTGGCGCAGATCAAAGAGCGGATTCAGACCTTCCGGGCGGTGAAAGAGGGGCATATCGTCCCCCGGCGCTGCGGCTACTGCGATTACTGCCGGGCCACAAAGAAGCTCTTTGCCATCCGGCCATATTACAAGCTGATGCCTGAATACCGGGACAAGCGGGAAGACGATTATGCTGCCGGAAGCGGACCGAGCGTGGCTGAATCACAAGAGGCCTGAAGGCTGGGTCGTCTGCCCGCGCTGCGGAAAGCCCGTGACCTGGCGGCGGACCGTGGACGGGTGGACGCCCTGCGACGAAGCCCCGGCGCTGGTGATCTCCGGGGGCCGCTGGAAGATCGTCAAGAGGGGGGAGCTGACGGAGGCCAGCTTCCGCCTCTGGCGGCCAGGGGCCAAGGAAAAGCCCGGATATGGCATGATCCCCCATTATTACACCTGCGGACCGCTGCGGGAGGCGCGGCGGGAATTTGCGAAAAGGAGGCATGACGAACGTGGACAATGAAATCAAGGCAATAGAGACATCATACAACGGCTATAAATTCCGAAGTAGGCTCGAAGCTAGATGGGCGGTATTTTTCGATACAGTAGGCATGAAATACGAATACGAGCCGGGGGGCTTTGAAAACAATGGTCAAAGATACTTGCCGGACTTTTATTTACCTGATGCTGCAAACTATGGGTGTTTTGTAGAAGTCAAGCCAAACGCCATGTCTCGATTGCCTGAAATTGAAAAGGCTGTGAAATGTATATGCGCACAGACCGCAAAGCCTTTAGTTCTCATGGGAGATATTCCTTTGATTACGGATTGCAGCACCTGGTGCTATCCAATGTTCGGGTTTAATGGAATACGGGGAGAAATAGAAGTGGAAATGGTGCCGCTGGCATCACAGGGAGAAGAACCTTTCTTCCATCAAGGGCTTTATATTTCCTGCCAAACATTAGGCAATATATGGCAAGTGTTGAATAGACGCTGGAAATTCCCGCTGGGTGGTATGAGCTGTGATCGGATGGAGGGCAGCATATTCCCTAAAACGCCGTCTGTTTATGGAAGAGACACCGTTTATATGACAGAATCTGTTGCTTATTGGGAATCTGCTGAAGAAGCAACTCGCGCCGTAGTAAAGCCTGGTTATGATAAGGCGCGTGCTGCTAGATTTGAGTTTGGAGAGGCAGGATAACAATGGAAAGCCGAGGACAATTCACCTTTTACCGTTCCTTTTGGGACGCCATCCGAAAACTGAAAAAGGCGGATCGGCTTTCTGCCTTTGAAGCGATCTGCGCCTATGCCCTGGACGGGGACAATATCCCGAAAACGGAGAGCGCCGACGCGCTTTTCATCCTCATAAAGCCCGTGCTTGACACCGCCTCCCGAAAGTCAGAGGGAAGCAAGACAAGGGCAAGACAACGCAAAGACCCCGCCAAGACCCCGGCAAGACTTGATAAAGACCCCGACATGGAGGGGGAGATAGAGAAAGAGAATGAGATAGAGATAGAGAAAGAGTTAGAGATAGAGAGTGAGGGGGAGAACGATAGTTCTCCCCCGATAGAGGGCCACACCCGCGCAGCGTCCAAAAAATCACGACAACGGGAAGATAGGCACAAGTACGGGGAGTTTGGCTGGGTGCGCCTGACGGACGAAGAACACGCCCGCCTGGTTATCGACCTGGGGACGGAAGAAACTGACCGCTGCATCCGGTACATCGACGAGGCCGCGCAATCCAGCGGGAACAAGAACAAGTGGAAGGACTGGAACCTGGTTATCCGCCGGTGCAGCCGGGAGAACTGGGGAAGGAGGGTAGAGCGTGGACTTTCTGAGCCTGCTGCCGCCGGAGATCGCGGCGGGGATCGAGACGCAGCTTGGGGAATCGCCGGTCTCAAGCTGGACTGACGATCCGCTGGAGTATGAGCGCCAAATGGCGGAGCTGAGTAACCGGCAGCCGGGGAGCCTCACGGGCCTGGACTGCCCGCTCTGCCTCAACCGGGGATATAGCGTGATCGTGGACGCCCAGGGCAACCGGCGCGTCCGGGACTGTCCCTGCATGAAGCAGCGCCGGGCGCTGAAAAACCTGGAGAAATCCGGGCTTGCCAAGGTGCTGAACGTCTACACCTTCGACGGGTGGCAGATCAGGGAGCCGTGGCAGGGGCAATTCCTCCAGGCGGCCAAGGACTACGCCGACAAGCCCGACGGGTGGTTCTGCGCCGTGGGCAGGCCGGGGACCGGCAAGACCCACCTTTGCACCGCCATCTGCGGGGAACTGCTGGAAAAGGGCCTGGAGGTGCGCTATGTGCTGTGGCGGGACTTCTCCACGCGGGCCAAGGCCCTGGTGAACGACGACGAAGCGTACCGCGCCCTGCTGGAGCCTTTGGAGCGGGTGCGGGTGCTGTACCTGGACGACCTGTTCAAGACCGGCAAGGGGCAGACGCCCACGGCGGCGGACTGCAACCTGGCCTTCGAACTGCTGAACGCCCGGTATGCCGACCCGGACAAGCTGACGGTGATTTCCTCCGAGCTGACTATGGGCCAGCTTTTGGACATTGACGAGGCCATCGGCAGCCGCATCTATGAGCGCAGCAAGTGCGGACAATACATCGACCTGAGCGGGCGGAAAAATTGGAGGATGGGGCCATGAATCAGGCTTTGCTTTCATCAAAGACCGGGGAATGGGAAACGCCGCAGGTGTTCTTTGACCGGCTGAACTGGAAATATCACTTTACGCTGGACGCAGCGGCCACGGCGGAAAACGCCAAGTGCGCCAGCTTCTTCACGGCGGAGGACGACGGGCTTTCCAAAAATTGGGGGGGGCAGATCGTATTCTGCAATCCGCCATACGGACGGGAGATCGGGAAATGGGTGCGGAAGGGCTACGAGGAATCACGGGCCGCCGTGGTGGTCATGCTGCTGCCTGCGCGGACGGACACGCGCTGGTTTCACGATTACTGCAGCAAGGGCAAGATCACATTCCTGCGGGGCCGCCTCAAATTCGGCGGAGCGAAAGACGCCGCGCCCTTCCCGTCGATGCTGGTCGAGTTTGACCGGAGGTAGACCGATGCTGAAAGAAATCTGGATCCCCGGAAAGCCGCCCACGGCGACGGCCCAACAGAAGGGGCGCAGCTCTGCCGGGATGTGGTACAAGCCCGCGAAGCTCAGAGCGGCGGAGGATTATTACCTGTGGGGGCTGCGCAGCTCCCGGCCTGCCGCGCCGATGGAGGGGGCCGTGATCCTGTCCGTGGAGTTCCGGTTCCCGGCGGGGCGCGGGCATAAGGACGGAGACCCGAAAATCACCCGCCCGGACACGGACAACATGATAAAGACGCTCAAAGATTGCATGACGCGGCTGGGCTTTTGGCTGGACGACGCTCAGGTAGCCCAGGAAACGGTGCGGAAAAGCTACGCCGACGCGCCGGGGGTGCGGATCATCGTCAGCAGGTGGGGGAGCCGATGAACGAGGCTTACAACGTGGATAGCATGGAATACATGAAATCCCTGCCGGACGGGGCCTTTGACCTTTGCGTGGCTGATCCACCCTATGGGATCGGCATCTTCCACACACACACACACACAGCGCATCGGCTCCAGCAAGCCCTTCGGAAGTAAAAAAGACGGTGTACGGCAAATGGAAAAAAGCCGTATCGACGCGACATTTTATCCCGTGTTCGACGATAGCTCCCCGCCGGACGCGGAGGTTTTCAGGGAGCTGGAAAGAACGTCGAAAAAGCTGATTATTTGGGGCGGTAATTTCTTCCTTGACCACCTGGGAGCCGCGTCCTGCATGGTGGTATGGGACAAAAAGCGGCGGGGACTGACGCAAGCGGACTGCGAAATCGCCTGGACGAATCTCAAAGGGCAATCTCGCGTCTTTGAATACCGCTGGAACGGGATGCTCCAGGAAAACATGAAGGAAAAGGAGCAGAGAATTCACGGGACGCAAAAGCCCGTTGACCTGTACCGTTACCTTTACACCCTGGCCGGGATGCAGCCGGGAATGACCGTCTTTGACCCATACCTGGGGAGCGGGAGCAGCAGGATCGCCGCGTGGGACGCGGGGCTGGATTTTGTCGGCTGCGAGATCAGCAAGGCTTATTTCGACTTGCAGGAAGAAAGATTCCGCAAACACACGGAACAGCTCAACCTGTTCCTGATGGGAGGGGACGAATGAAAACGAAGAAGCGCAAGGGGCCGGTACTTCACACGGACGGCATCGACCGGCTGAGCAACGACGAGCTGCGTGCCGCTCTGATCGATAAGCTGTCTGTGGCCGAGCTGAACGCCCTGAATAAGCAGATCCAGGATCTTGTGCAGAAGACCGGCCTCCAGATCGCCAAGGAATCCACTGAAGAAGCGTACAAGCGGCAGTTTGCCGTGATGATGCGCGTCATGCGGGACCGCTTCGGATTTGGCCGGAAACGGCTGCGGCGGCTCTGGGACGCCTGCCTGGAGTACATCCACGACATAGACGAGGGCCTGCTGAACACCGAGGAAATGCTGACTTGTCTGAAGAACGAGGACGGGATCGTGATTAGCTGGCGCGTTGATATTTAGCCGGAAGGAAAAGGAACGATGAATTATACAGTTGCGATAGGGGTTCTCCTGAGCCTGAGCGACAGCCGACAGGATTTCGCCGAGGAAGAAGTGCTGGACGCCGTGGAAAAGATACTCAGCATGGAGACCATCAATGCCACGCCAAAGCAGGCGCTTTTGAACGCCTTGCGGTGGTTTTGGGACAAAACGGTGGAGGAGGTAGCCAATGAGCCGCCGGAATCGTAACACCTGGCGGCAGGCGGCCAGGGCTGCGGCGTTCCTATGCGCGATGATGGAAAGGACGGAGAACAATGGGAAGCTATGATTTCGGCAAGAACGAGGTCTGCGCCTGGGTGCGGGAGCGGTTCCCGGCCAGCGCGATGATCCTGGACGTGGGCGCCTGCGACGGCAAATGGCGGAGGATCCTGCCGGAGTATCCGTCCATGGACGCGGTGGAGGTGTTCGCCGGATATCTGGACCGGCTGCACGGCTACCGGCAGATCTACCACACGGACATCTGCGACTTCCGCTATGACTGGTACGACCTGATCATCTTCGGGGACGTGATCGAGCATCTGACGGTGGAGCAGGCCCAGGCGGTGCTGCGGTACGCCTGGCCGCGCTGCCGGGATATGATCGTGGCCGTTCCGTGGCTGTACTACCAGGGGCCGGTTAACGGCAACGTGCATGAGATCCACATCCAGGACGATCTCACGCCGGAGCTGTTCGACCAGCGATATCCCGGCTTCAAAGTGCTGTGCCATCCGCGGGAAGACTACTGTTATTTCGTCAAGGGAGATGATGCCCGTGGGCCGGAGGAGTAACGGCTGGCGCCATGCGGCCCGCTCTGCCGCTTACGACTACCCGCGGCTGTGCCGTGAGCTGCGGGACTTGCAGGCCCAGAGCGTGACGCCGAAGCTGTCTGGGATGCCGTCCGGCGGTGAGCCTGGCCGCAGCACCGAGGACGCGGCCCTGCGTCAGCTGCCGTATACCCAGCAAAGACGCCTGGACGCCGTGGAGCAGGCGCTGAGTATCAGCAGCAATCTGACGTCCGGGCTGAGCCGGGTGAAGCTGATCGAGCTGGTGTACTTCCAGCGCCGGTACACCATCGAGGGCGCGGCCATGCAGATCCCGTGCAGCGTGCAGACCGCGCAGATCTGGAACAGCGATTTCCTGCTCCTGGTGTGGAGCAGGCTGAGGGGAAAGTGAGGGAGACGATGACTAAGTAGCCGGGTGGCTTCCAATGTATGAGGGTAAAATGCACCCGATTCTCGACTGGCTGAGACAGGAGGCTGAGCTAGGTGCAAAACTCTAGTGATTTGTACCTTGTTTCTGTGCTATAATCTGTACGCTGGAGCGGTGCCCGGAAACGGACGCCGCTCTCGCGTTTGGGTGCTGCGGCGCCGGGACGCCGTGCGGGAACACACTACGGAGCGGAGGGGCCGGGTGCAGATAGATGCGTTCTATGCGTCGCCTCAGTGGCGGCGGAAGCGGGAGCTGATCCTGCGCCGCGACGGCTACCGCTGCCAGGAGTGCCGCCGGTACGGACGGATAACGCAGGCCACGACTGTGCATCATATCCAGCACCTGGAGGACCGACCGGACCTTGCCCTGGTCAGCAGCAACCTGGTCAGCCTGTGTCGGGCGTGCCACGCCAAGGCCCACCCGGAGAAGGGCGGCGCGAGGCCGGGCAGTGGGGAGCAGGTCCGCCGGTGATCCGCGATACCTCGCCCCCCCTGCCGAGGGGTAGGGATTGCGGTCGGCATGAT
>Ga0310696_10005381_pt1 | contig 15460 bp, 9 predicted proteins | sample AusTroGonzalo_MG_4_FD_203885 | JGI IMG/M metagenome (GOLD analysis project Ga0310696, IMG submission 203885) | Bovine rumen microbial communities from tropical cattle in Woodstock, Queensland, Australia - Gonzalo_02 (v2) (version 2) | ecosystem: Host-associated > Mammals > Digestive system >...
CAACTCATTGTGCGCCGCCATTACTTCTCCGCGTCTTTCTTCCGGATCTCCACACGGCGGATCTTACCACTGATGGTCTTGGGCAATTCGTCGACGAATTCCACAATGCGTGGGTACTTATATGGTGCAGTTACGTTCTTTACGTGCTGCTGTAATTCCTTGATGAGGTCTTCGCCTGCCTTGTCCTTCCACTCCTTGCCAAGAACGACGGTGGCCTTGACAACCATACCGCGGATATCGTCGGGGACACCGGTGATGGCACACTCCACGACGGCGGGGTGGGTCATGAGGGCTGACTCTACCTCGAACGGACCGATACGGTAGCCGCTGGACTTGATGACATCGTCGATGCGGCCCTCGAACCAGTAGTAGCCGTCCTCGTCGCGCCAGGCCATGTCGCCAGTGTGGTAAAGTCCGTCGTGCCAGGCCTCACGGGTCAATTCCTCGTCGCGGTAGTAGTATTTGAACAGACCGATAGGTTTGCGGTCGCCCACACGGACAACGATCTCACCCTTTTCACCATCTTCGCAACTAGTGCCGTCAGGACGGATAAGGTCGATGTTGTATTGGGCGTTGGGGATGCCCATTGAGCCAGGCTTCGGCGTCATCCATGGGAAAGTACCAAGTGTCATCGTGGTTTCTGTCTGACCGAAACCTTCCATGATGTTGAGGCCGATCTTCTCTTTGAGTTTGTCGAACACTGCAGGGTTCAGGGCCTCGCCGGCGGTGCAGCAATATTCGAGCGAACTCAAATCATATTTGCTCAAATCCTCGCGAATCATGAAGCGGTAGATAGTGGGAGGCGCGCAGAATGATGTCACGTGGTATTTCTCAATCTGACGTAACAGGGTGTCAGCATTGAACTTTTCATGGTCGAAGACGAACACCGTTGCGCCAGCAAACCACTGGCCGTAGAACTTGCCCCAGACGGCCTTGCCCCATCCCGTATCAGCCACGGTCAGGTGGAGGGAACCTTCGTGGAGGTTATGCCAAAATACACCCGTTGAGAGATGTCCCATGGCATAGAGATAGTCGTGGGCCACCATTTTCGGCTCGCCGCTGGTACCACTGGTGAAGTACATGAGCATCGTATCGTCGTTTTCATTCACGAAAGTGGGGCGCACGAACTTCGGTGCCTGCCGCCATTCGCTCTGCCAGTCATGGAATCCTTTGGGGATCGGTTTACCATGGTCAGTGACGGTGATGTAAACCTTTACTGTCTGACTTTCCTGCATCGCTAGGCTGATTTGTTCCGTGACATAGGAATCATCTACGCAGATGATGGCTTTTACGCTTGCTCTCGTATTTCTGTATATGATGTCCTTTTTTGTCAGCATGTGGGTGGCAGGAATCACGATAGCACCAATCTTGCAGAGGGCTAACATGATGACCCACCATTCGTAGCGACGCTTCAGGATGAGCATCACAGGGTCGTTTTTGCCAATGCCGAGCGACATCAGGTAACTGGCGGCCTGATCAGTCTGTTCTTTCAGTTCGGCGAACGTCGTGCGTATTTCCTCGCCCTGGTCGTTCGTCCAAAGGATGGCTAATCCTTTTGGCTTCTCTTCCGCCCAGGCATCCATTACGTCGTAGGCGAAGTTGAAATTCTCAGGGATAATGAATTCCAGGTTCTTATTGTAATCCTCTACAGACGTGAATGTCGTCTGCTTCAAAAATCTCTCAATCATATAAGTCTAGTCTATTCTACAGTAAATGCTAAGAATTTCACGGGTTTATCACCTACGGCCAGCATGCCGTGAGGCTTTGTTGAGTCGAAATAGATGCTGTCACCCTCCTCGAGTACCATTGTCTTACCCCCGATGTAGAGTTCCATCTTGCCCTCAAGGATGAGGTTGAACTCCTGTCCGGGGTGTGAGTTCTTGTAGATGGTACGGGCACCTGGCTTTGGCTCTACCGTGACAATAAATACATCGGCCTTGTGGTTGACGAAGCCGGAAACAAGACTCTGGTATTTGTAGGCTTTAGTACGCTCCACGCTCATGCCTTGTCCCTTGCGCACTACAAAGTATGACTTCATGTGCGGTGCTTCAGCAAACATCAGTTCCTCAGCACTTACGCCATATTTGTGGGCAATCTTCATCAGGTTTGAGATGGTGATGTCTAACTCGCCAGCCTCTATCTTCTCATACTTCTCCGTATCGATGCCAATAGTCTCTGCCATCTCATTTACGGGGATGTCAAGCACGTCGCGCAGTCCGCGAAGTCGCTCGCCTATTTGTTTTAATTGTTCGTCTACCATATTTACTATTTGACAATTTACGATTTACTATTTAAGTCCTGCTTTCAATCCGCGGATAACGCTGGAAGTGAAGCCTGCATGTTCCATCTCGTTGAGGCCCTTGATGGTTACACCACCGGGTGTTGTCACCAGATCGATGGCTGCTTCTGGATGAAGACCGCTGGCATCCAAGAGTTCCACGGCTCCCTTCATTGTCTGCATCACAATTTTCTTGGCATCATCGGCCTTAAAACCGAGTTCCACACCGCCCTCAGAGGCGGCACGGATGTAACGCATGGCGTAGGCAATGCCACAGGAGGCGAGGGTAGTGCCAGCAGCCAAGTGCTGTTCGTCGGTGATGAGTGTATTACCCATCTCATCAAAAATGCCGACAACAGTCTGGATATTGGCTTCCGATGCACCGACGGGTACGATGAATGTCATTGAGGCCATTTCTGCGATGGCAATATTTGGAATCACAAGGAAAAGTGGGGGACAATTCTCACCCAACCATTCCTTGATACTTGCCGATGGGATGCCTGCTGCTATCACAATCAGAATCTGTTTTTGGGGATTCAACTCTGGTTTGATGTCTTTCAGCACGTGCTCCACGAGCCAGGGTTTCACAACCACGCAGACAATGTCTGCGCTGTCGGCAGCCAGTTTGTTATCTGTCGTCACGCAGACGCCCGTCTTTGAGAACTTCTCTACAACCACCTTTGACGGATCGCTCACGGTGATGTCTTCGTTTTTGAATTGCTGACCTTTGATGAGGCCTTCTACAGTGGCACCGCCCATAGCACCGGCACCTATCACTGATATCTTCATAATCTTTAATCCTCCTCAGGTTTTACTCTAATTAGTCTTTCAATGAAATCATCGACCTCTGCTTTTGTGAGGCATAGGGGGGGCAGCAGGCGCAGGATATTTTGGCCTGCACAGCCCGTAAAGCAGTGCTCATGTTTGATGAGAGGCTTGCGTACCATTGTATGTGGCATATCCAACTCAATGCCAATCATCAGTCCGCGACCACGAACCTCCTTGATGTGTGAACTGCCGATGTTCCTGATGCCTTCCATCAGATAGTCGCCTACGATACGGGCATTCTCCACCAATCCTTCATCTTCGAAGACGTCGAGCGTAGCAAGTGCTGCTGAACATGCGAGGTGATTGCCACCGAAGGTGGTGCCTAACTGTCCGTATACCGGTTCAAATTCTGGTGATATCAGCACGGCACCCATTGGGAAACCGTTGGCAATGCCTTTAGCCACGGTAATAATGTCAGGTTTGATACCCAACCACTGGTGGGCAAAGAACTTACCACTACGACCATAGCCACACTGAATCTCGTCACATATTAGCACAGCGCCGTAGCGCTTGCAGGCATATGCCAGTCCTTGCGCAAATTCCGGCGTAGCCATCTGGATGCCACCAACACCCTGGATGCATTCCAGGATAACGGCAGCGACTCCGCCTTTTGACAGTTCACGTACCCAAGGCTCCAAGTCGTTCATCGGTAGGAAACGGGTGTGGTGGTTGTCGTTGATGGGGGCGATAATCTTAGGATTATTTGTCACCTCGACAGCCAGACTTGTTCGTCCGTGAAAGGCTTTCTCGCATGAAAGCACACGGGTGTTACCTGTCTTAAAAGAGGCTAGTTTCAGAGCATTCTCATTGGCCTCTGCGCCTGAATTGATAAGGAACAACTGGTAGTCATCGTAGCCGCAGATTTTGCCCAATCGCTCTGCCAACTCTACCTGTAACTTGTTGATGACCGAGTTAGAGTAGAAGCCAATCTTACTGAGTTGTTCCGTCACCTTTTCTATGTAGTGAGGGTGCGAGTGTCCGATGCTGATGACGGCATGACCGCCATACAGGTCCAAGTATTCCTGCCCTTTGTCATCCCATACTTTACATCCCTTGCCCTTGACGATGTTTACATCGAAAAGAGGATAAACGTCGAATAGTTTCATATTGTTTAGTCTTATAATCGGATGCAAAGTTACTGCAAATATCCGACAAACCGCAATAATCTCACGTCTTTTTGCATAAAAATGTCAATTGCACGCGTTAAAACGCATGCAATTGACATATTCTTACATTGTCGCATGTGTTAGCAGCGACAGTTTAGTTAGGAAGATCAGTATTACATACCTATTTGTCCGTTCCACTGGAGGTACCAGTTATGTTCATCGCTGAGATCTTTCTTAATCTCACTGCGCATGATTCCGCTGTTTTCCTTGCCGCGTCGACCATAGACCTGACGTGACAGGAACTCTCCAGGATTGGACTGACGGAAAGCAAAGCGCATGATGTCGTAGAAGCGTGTTCCTTCGAAAGCAAGTTCCAAGCCACACTCGTTGAGCAGCAGGCTGTCGACGAAGGCCGTCTGGATCGGCTTTTTCTGTTCCTCAGTCATCAGGGAGTCGTCAGGCAGTTGATAGTATTCGTTAAACGGTGTCCAACCAGAGCCACGGGTATGGATGCCAAGAGTGTTGTGGTTATCCTCAGTGCGATTGGTGGCCAACTCATCGACGGTGTAGATACCATATCGCTCCCTTGGGAAACTGAGTCGGCTAATCCATGTAGAGTCGCTTTGTGAACAATAAGGAAGGACAGACTGTCTTATGACATCATTGTTAAGACCTGTTGAAAGCATACTGAAGGCTGCACGTGGGAATCCTGCACCATTAAGAGCCTCGGCTAGTCTCAGATAGAGCATCTGGCGACGATAAATATGTACGTTTTGGGATGTATATTTATCAATGTATGAGGTCTCAATGCGTTCGCCAGATAGACGGTCGGTCGTGACACTTTCACTGTAATATTGGTATAGACGTAAGTCACCCGACATATAATTGGGCAGTTCCGCTGGTGCATAATAGAAGGTGGTTCCGTTTGTTCCCACACAGCAGTGAACTTGACTACTTGACAGGTTGAACATATAGGTAGAAGGCACGATACTTGCACGATAGTCGTTATCCATCTGTGAGTTGAAGAGGTTACGTAGTTCGCTGTAATGTCCTTCGGCAGGGATAGAGTCGCCGGCAATCATGGTGATAATTTCAGCGTTGGCGCCAGTTGTCTCTGAGGTGAGACTTCCTGAACTAATACTTCGTTCTGGTCTGTTCCAGTCTCCAGAGCCAGGAGCCCATGTATAAAGACCTAGGCCAATGGGGTAGGATGAGTTGTTGCCATTGCGTTCATTGATGTATTTGTAATAACGCATGGCAGCCTCACGATAGGTAGCCTGATTCTTTGTCTTACTTGCTAACCACAGGTTCAGATCACCAAGTACGATGTTGAGCGGGAAGTAGAATAAGCGTGAGGCGTTGCTACGGATCGTTCCGTATTCTGGGTATTCGTTGCCCCAGCGGTCGGTCAGTGGTGCAAGGTCCTGGATGAAGAACTCACATACGGCTTGGAGGTCATACTTAGGATAGTTCTTCTCGGCATCGGCCTTGTTGAGAATCGGTTCTGTAACAAACGGGACGCTGCCATAATTGAGCACAAGTTGAAGATAAGTCCAGGCACGGATGCTTTTAACAGCCGCATACTCTCTCATGAAAACATACTCATTGCGGTTGTTCTTCATGGCCGTATCAACGTTTGCAATAAAATAATTGCAGTTGTTGATGATGGCGTAGTAGTCGCGAGGTTGGTTGTAGCGGTTGTCATCCCCGATATTGAAAAATGCCATGTCGCGCAGATCGCTATTGGCTGTGTTGGTAATATCGACGAGATCGCCGCGTACTTCTCCAAGCAGGATGGTGCGGTCAGCGATGGTCTGCAATTTGTTGAGGATACCAATAACACTATAAATCGTGTCTGTGGCATTATCCAGTTTGTTGTTTTCAGTAAAGACGACATGCTCTGACTGCTGGTCGAAGAAATCGGAGCAGGAGGCTATGCCGCAAATGGCACAGGTCGCGAAAATGAGTTTATATATCTTAGTAATCATAATTATTAACTCTTAATCATTAATTTTCAATTACAACTTAATCTTGATTCCAGCCACGATAGAACGGCTCTGACTGAGTTGCCCGACATCAATACCCTGACCGATGACACTGGAAGTCATCGTGAATTCAGGATCGCTACCAAGATACTTAGTCAAAGTGAATAAATTATTGGCCTGAATCCAGAATTGCAGACCCTGTAGATATTCGTTCTGGAGTGGCAGGTCATAACTCAAAGTGACACTCTTCAGACGCAGGTAACTGCCGTCTTCAATCCAGCGGTCGCTAAAGCGGGAATTGCCCATAGGATCCTGGAATGTAATCTGTGGAATGTCGGTCTGTTGACCTTCTACCTGCCAGCGACGGATAAGAGCCGTTGTCTGGTTCATGAAACGGTTACCGCCTTCCAGTTGTGAACGCTGATAGTTATAGACATCATTGCCTAAGGAGTAGTTGAAGCGGAGATCCAGTTTCAAGTGTTTATAAGTAACGGCTGTGAAGATATTACCATAGAGGTCTGGATTTGGATCGCCGATGAACGTACGGTCTGCCTCGGTAATCTGGTGGTCACCGTTTAGGTCGGCAAAGTGGATGTCACCAGCCTTGAAATAGGTACGGTCGATGCCATTCTCTCCGAGAATATAAAGACCGGCGGCCTCTGCCTCTTCTGTCTTGGAGAAGACTCCGAGCGACTTGTAACCATAGAAGAGGTTGGCTGCTTGCCCCACCTGAGTACGGATGGTGGCACCGTAGACATCGTTGTCAACGAAGGTCTGTCCTTCGGGCAATTGGGTGATTTCGTTTTTGTAGTGACCAACACTACCTCCCACTTCCCATTGCAGATTCTTGAGTGCAAGTACCTTGAGTCCTATCGACACATCGAAGCCCTGATTCTTTAATTTTCCGTCGTTTGTCCAGTTCTCACTTAGACCACTGAGGAATCCCAAAGACTGACTGGTCAGCAGGTTGTCTGTATTGGAATGGAAGTAATTCGCACTAAGGCTCAATCGGTTGTTGAAAAGATTTGTTTCTATTCCGACATTGAAGCGGCGTGTAGTTTCCCACTGGATCTTCGAGTTGCCAATGCCAGCGAATGTCAGACCTGAAATGGTGTTCAGGAATTGTGAGGCACTGAAGAAACTACGGGCGGCATAGTAGTCGATATCATCGTTACCACTGACATCAAATCCGGCAGTCAGACGCAGGTAGTTGATAGGAGAGACTTTGGCCATCCAAGACTCGTTGCTGATGACCCATGATGCCTGCACACCAGGGAATACACCCCACGCAGCGTCGAACATACGGAAATTACCACCGTCGCGTCCGAAGCGTGAAGAGCCTTCTACCGTCACGTTGGCCTGCAGGAAGTAGCGGTTCATGTAGTTGTACTCTCCCTGAGCATACCATGCTAAAGAATTCCAATTGTCACTAGTACCAAAGTCGTTGGTGTTTGTCAGGCTCGACTTCATGAATGGTTGTTTATCGTTACCAGTGTTGTATCCTAACATTGAGGTCATTGAATAGGACTCCCAGTTGATACGTGCACCGCCGAAAAGGTGAACGAAATGGGCATTGTAGCGGTTGCTCCAGTCGAGACGGGTATCGCTCATTACGGAGTTCTGCTTGGAAGCCAGAGAACGTACCTCGTTGTCGCGATAGGCACCGATACTGCTGACATAATAACTCGGTGTTCCGCTGACTGGAATATAGAAGATCTCGTTGGTATTGACCAGATTATAACTGAAGTGCTCAGAAATCGTCAAGTTATGACTCAGCCTGTATGAGGGCGTTACCGTCAGGTTCAGCATGGAGTTCTCTAAGCGGTTTTTGTTCTCAGCCTCACTATATTCATTGATGGCTGCTGGGTTACCCAACTGCCAGTTGTAATTCTTATAGTTGGCTAATGCCTCGGAAAGGTATGACTCTTCTTCGATGTCGAAGTGCGTCTTTGACAATTCTCCGCGACCGAAACTATAGGGGCTGAGGAAGGGGCTCTTCGCGTATGCTAAGAATCCCGGGGCCGTCGGTGTGCCTTCGTCGTAAGTGGCAGGTGCACCATCGTTACGTATGTCACGGGTGATATTACCGAAAGAAGCATCGAAGCGGATATTAAAGCGCTCGCTGAGTGAGATGTCGGTATTGAAACGGATGTTCAGACGATCCATGTCATTGTATTTCAAGGTGCTCTGCTGATTAACGTAGCCGACAGAAAGACTGTAGTTTGCCACGGCATCACCACCTTCGACATTGATACCATAGTTCTGTGTCATGGCTGTATGATACACATAATCCTTCCAGTCCGTGTTCTGATGGTATTGCGTGTAATAATAGTAGTTTGGGTCCTCATTGAGGAACTTGAATGTACGATTACGGGTATTCGTGGTCTTCAACAATTCCGAAGCGTAACTGCGATATTGTCCTGCATCCATCATAGAGAGGTACTTTGGCTGAAAGACAACTCCTACTGAAGCATTGGCAGTGATTCGCGTGGCCATCGACTTATTGCGCTTGGTTTGGACGAGAATTACGCCGTTGGCTCCCTTGGCTCCATAGAGGGCCGTTCCGTTGCGCATGACAGTTACTTTCTCAATATCCGATGGATTGAGGGTCGAAAGGATGTCGTTGAAGAAGCCCTCGTGGAGCATAGTTCGCCCATACTGCTGATCGATGATGACATCATCCACCACTACTAATGGCTGGGCGTTGACATTCAGGGAGTTCAGGCCCTGTACAAACATTACATTGCCAATACCTGGCGTACCGTTTCGGGTTACGCTGTAGACTTGTGCGCCCAGATGCTTCTGTACTTCATCCTTGATATTGACAGAATTAGTATAGGCAAAGTCCTTGGTACTGTAGTCACCACGCACATTAATCTGCTTGTCGTATTCTGCAGCGAAACTCACTGGATAGAGTTTAACTTCGCGCTGTTCCTCTTGGTTTAATAGTCCCAGACGTATAGGGTTAAAGTCTGGCATATTGATATATACCGAGGTGGTAAAAGTGGGAACGTCTAACTTGTAGAAGCCGTTTTCCTCGGTGAGTGTGCTGTATCCTTCCACATCATCGGCACTGACAATCGTACCTGCGATAGGCTGTCCTGTAGTGGCGTTCAAAACGCGTCCGCGGATGGTTCTCGTGGGATACTGCTTGTACTTGGGCTTCAACTTGCGGGCAAGGGTCTCGATGATATCTTCAGAATCAGTATCCTCGTCCTGGGCTGCGATGCTTAAGGGGAAAGCCATCAACAGTGTAAGTCCTAATATAATGTATTTTTTCATATCCTTACAGTTCTTATATTCATACTATAACATTATTTCTTCAACCTGTAGTAGACGTCACCGTCACCATGAGGCTCTATGGTAAACCGTTCTTCATCAACAGTAGCGATACCATGAGGCACGAGCATGATACAGTCAATCAACAACGTCTTGGTCCATGTAGTTCCTTTTCTGGCTACATTGGTTGATACGGTCAAATTTACCTGCGGCTCTGCCTCTACCAGGCCCCATGAACTGCAGGGGAACTTAAAGTCTTCTGCAAGCAGGATATAGCCAACTTCGTCAGGACTGGTGGCTATCTTGTCCCCGAGAACCTTATTCTGTACCTTACCATCCTGATCATGGTAACTCAGCGTGCATTTCAGTTGAGTCGGGCGACGCTGGGCCTCTGTGGCATTACTGTCGTTGGCGAGTGCGGGAGCGGTAACAAGATAGATGTCATAACCGATGTTAGATAGTACATCTTCAATATTGAAAGTCACCGCGTGTTGGATCTTACCGTCATTGGTGGCTTCTTCAAACTCTACAAAAGCATCTCCCCAAACTTTACCATAGAATGGGTTGTTGTTGAGGACACGATGGGTAATTGGTGTAACACTTCCCACCTCTTCATTTGTTCTCGAATCTGTAAACTTGCTTATCTCTTTGATGCTGCCTCGATTCTCGGCCTCTACGATAATACATAGGTAGAAGGTGTTCAGTTTGTTAATGCGCCAGTTGTTAGTTTTCATCACCTGACCATTGGTGCACTGGATATTCTCGGTACCGTTGAAGATGCCTTCTGGCCCAAACGGTTTCTGTGTGTTGGTAGCAGAAATGCCTCCATATTGATAATAGTGGAAGTTGCTGCTACCCCACATACGTTGGCGATTAACGTATGAATATGATGCATTTGTAGAACGGGCGGAATCCGTTAGGTGTGCATCTGTATTGAGGGTCCGGCTGAAGATTGTTCCTCTCATGATGGCCAGACGGGGAGATGTGTACATCATGGAATCACGGAATCTTACTTGATTGTCATAATTGAAATAAGGTTGGTACTCGTCAAGTAACTTCTTCCATTCTGTATTCGTAGGTGCAACCATCCAATAGGTGCTATCCTCTTCGTTCAGTTCTGCATCAAGGAAGTTGAAAAGGTCGTTTCGCTGTACAAAGACAGAGTCAAGATAGAATGTCTTTCCATCGATGATACCTCCGGCAATGCTTCGCCCAGGAATAAACTCATGATGGTAGAAGTGATTGCTGTAGAAAAAATTGCTGACGCTGTCAAGATCGGCGTCCTTACGCAGATACTCGAAGATATTAGTAGCAAAATCTGCTTTCCCATCAATAGTGAAAAGAATACCATTACTATAGAGTTCGTTTTTCGTCAAGATAGGATTGTTTCCAAACGAAGTGGTTGTCAGTTTGGTCCTCTTGCCATTCATCATCAAGAGTGAGTCGCTACTGGCCTCATAGATGGAGTGGTTATACATAGCAATATGGTTATGTATAAATTCCTTGATGACAGTATTGTCTTCTTCGTTCACCTTGCCTTTTTCTGCGTTATAGGCCGCAATCAGTTCGTCGGCTTCTTGTGCGGAGAAATGTTCGTTGGTAGGGGCGAAGACTGTGAACACTTGACTACTGGCAAGTGACTTGTCAAAATCACATCCTTTAATAACCTTGGCAAAGTTGCTCAAGTTACTGTTCTGCGAGATGCCTTCCCAGAGCGTATAGTCTTTCATATCCTTGCCTTTATTTTCAAAGTGGTCGTTCCATGTGTCGGAGCAGGCCGCAAAGGTGATGACTGCCAATGCCAGTCCCAACACCTTATTATATATATTAGAAGTAATCATATTTTCTAATTTATAATTTCTAATTACTAATTCTTAGAGGTCGTCTTCTATATCACCCTCGCCATCAGTGCCAAAGACACTCTTTGGTACCAGTTCAAGGAAGTCGAGTGCAAACTCGTTTTTGTTACCTTGTGATCCGTCGGAGGCTACCCTAAGTCTCATATAATGATCCTTGGTAGAATCAAGATACGTCTGGCTGATAACACGACGTATACAAATCTTGGACACGCAATCCCAGCCGACGTTACCACTATTACCATCGTTACGGAAGATAGTGCGCGGATATGTATAGACACCGAGGTTCTTCAGTTCTTTCTGGTATTCGGCTTTATCCTCATCTGACAAACCGTCGTATGTGCTGATACTTGTGATATAATCATCTTCGCCGATATAGTAGTCTGTAGCAAGATCCCAGGTCATGTCAAGAGGAATACCTTGTGGTATGTCGTCAATGTAGATTTGAGCAACACCACGGGTACTTTGGGCTGTGAAGCCCAAACGAATCTGCCATTCACCGTCGAACGGAACAGGCGGCAGGCGGAACGAGAAATCATAGTCTCCATAGAGGTCAAACTCATCCCACATGTAGATATCCGCTAATGCTCTAGGTCTTACCCATAAGAATTTGCAGTTAGTGAATTTCACACCGTCAAGATAACCCTCTGGGAACTGCCAGTTGCGGCCGTATTTCTCTTCATTACTATCCCACTGCCTCGGGTCTCCTAATATGCGAAGATTATTCGTGATAAATTCTGGGAATATGGTGTTGAAGTCCATACGGATACGCTGATTGTGTATTCTTTCTTTGACATCTATATTGAAGGCTACGATGTCATCAACATAGAAGTAGTGACCATTGATTCCATCGTGTTTATAGCCATCATTATCTGTAGGATCAATGCGCTGGCCCAGGAATTGATCATTTTCATCATAACGTCGGTTGATATAATAATCACCGGACTTACACCCGCCCAGATATTTAGCGACGGTAATCCTATCAACCTTGATCATCTTGTGAGGAAGGAGAGTGTAATGCCAGTCACTGGGATTAATACGGGTCTCATCAATACTGATTGCACCGGTGAACTTTGCCGACATGACGGTTGAGGGAACATCCAATGGCGTCAAGTCATCAGGGCCAGCAGCAATTTTGTTTAGAATGTGGTACTGAATGAAGCGACGCAGTGGGTTAACACTATCCGTAAGGTTCTCAAAACTATGGCCAGGAGCATTGACATCATCGGGATAAACAGGGTCATAGATTTCACAGGCCTTGTCATAGAGCCCCTTGATATCTTTTATCCCGTATTTCGCCTCTAATAATGAGTCTGTCTCAACAAAGAATGTGTAGCCGTATTTCTTGGTGTCAGGAACTTCATACCTCTTTTTATTTGATTCAGAAGCGCCTGTGGTAGTGTAATAATCCTCATACTTCTTAGGATCATAATTTTCATCCTCCACCAGCATCACATCGTTAATGACACCTGTAGATACTAAGGCTTTATAGAATATACTGATCTTAGGATTCTCTCGTATAATGTCTGCGATGTAACTGTTCGATTTTTCAACAACCATATCTATAGGCTGCATGACACCGTTCTCTACCGAATCATCCTTTAGATCGAATTTGATGTGTGCCATTCCTTCAAGAACAATGACTGCATTGCTGTCGTTGTCGAAACCAGGTTCAGTTCCCAAATAGCGGTTCATCATGTTCACCGTCGGCAACTTGTGTCCGATCATATCGTATGTGGTGTACATATAAGATACCAGATGTGTACGCGCAATGGTATCACAGTCAGCATCGCTCAACTGGGAAACACTACTGAGGCCACGACCCCGAAGGAATTTGTCCACAGCGTCATTTGACGGCGCGAAGCAAGTGTAATGTCCATAAGAGGCAAGGAGGCTCATCAGACCAGCCCTTTCTACAATCTCAGTAAACTCACTGTATTCCTCCGGACGATTTTTTAACCAGTCGCTCATCATCTCACCTGTAAAGGTGTAGAAATACTCGCTGTCAGGCTCGTCTGAGCAACTGGTCAGTATCAGCGTATTGAGGGGAGTTAGCATTGCTATGAGCAATCCTCCCAGAAATCCTTTGAATATATTATTACGTCTCATATTGTTCATTATTTTTTAGTCGTCTTTTCGTAACTATCGTTTTCACCGCTGCCGAAGGCTGGATTCTGCACTAGATTCAGATTGACCTTCATCTCATCGAGATTATAGGGCCAATAGATGGCATCCATCTTGGTTAGGTGGTTACCGATCAATCCTTGGCCAATCGTTGCTTTTGCCAGTGCGGCCGCTTTCAATGTTGAAGTGTTACCAGTACGCTGTGAGAGGCGGACGAGATCAAACCATCGCTTGCCTTCGAACATCAGTTCACGCTGGCGCTCTTGGAGGACTAAAGTCTCCATATCGCTCTTACTAACGTATTCATTCCTACGAAGTGTGTCTACGAGTTGGTTTTCACAGACGGCCCGTTTGTTGACAGCATTGACGAGTGTAAAGGCTCTGTCTAAAACAGACTTGTTAAACTCGTTGGTTTCTTGGTCATCGCCTTCACGAACCATCTGTGTCAAGGCTTCAGCCTTTAGAAGCATGATATCCGTTAGGCGATAGATAATCCAGTTAGACCCATTTTGGTTCTGCGAGTAACGTGAATCGTAGGTTATTCTTGGAGTTGTACCATATCCACTAAATTGCTCTCCTGTTTGAGAAGCATCGATATCAATCGTTGTTGTTGTATATTTGTAGATGGCCTGGTCTTCCAGATGGCAGTTGTAATACATGCGGGAGTCGCGTTTTTTGTTGCGATCTGCAAAAACTTTGCGATCCGAAGTCTTTTGGATATCACTGAAGATGTAGTCAGAAGGTGCCACCAAGCCGATAGCAGCGTTAGAGTTACCGTAGAAGGAGTTGACGGCACCATTGGCAAGCATACCGTTATCCCCTGGATTGTCGTCGAAAACCAATTGGAAGATAATCTCTTGATTTATTTCATCCACATTGCCTCTATCTCTGCCGAACAAAGTGGTATATGCATCACCAAAAAAACTGTTTGAAGTAGAGTTGGAAACCAAGGGGAAACCATTAAAACGCTCGTCCGTATCTTCTTTGGAGAAGGAACTGGAACGCTTTTGGCGGTTCTCCTCAGCAATCTGCTTCTTTGACTCGATGACCATGTCTGCATAGCGGATACAATTTTCATAGTCTTTCTTCCAGAGATAAAGTTCGCAAAGCAGGGCATGGATAGCATCCTGCGTGATGCGTCCAGTCTGGTAGAGTTCCTTTGTCTCTGGATAGCGCTTGATGGCTTGGTTCTGTACTCCTTCCAAGTCGTATATCAATGAATCAAGTACGTCATCAAACTTGGTGGCGGGCAGGTCCATCTTCTGACTATCATCGATGTAGGCCTCTCTTGAGAAAGGCACGTCGCGGAAAGCACGGATCAGATAGAAATAGCAGAGACTGCGGAGTGCCACCATTTCAGCGATGTTTGCCTGTAATTCACTCTCCGTATAGGCGGGGTCGTCGGCGGCCACGCCGGGGGCATACTTAATGACCGTATTACAACGGTTGATGACGGTGTAGAATCCTCCCCAATTGGTGTAGGTGTTCTTGGCATCGATATTCTCCTTCAGAACTTTCTCAAGGCTTCCGTCTGAAGTAATGTTGGTGCCGGGGCCGATATTGTCACTGCGGAACTCCCCCCAAACCATCATGCGTTTGATGACTCCTTCTGCCTGCAAGCCTGTATAACAGCCTGCAATGACGGCATCCACATCGGCTTTTTCATTCCAGAACTGCTCCAGGATAATTTCATTCTGAGGTTTGATCTCCAAAAAATCTGTGCAGGAAGAGAGACCGCAGATTGCGCTGAAGGCGCATACTATATAATAATGTATTCTTTTCATATTCGTATCTTTTTAGAACTCAACAGTGATACCTAAAGTGTAAGAACGCGAGCGTGGAGTCTGTGCGCTGTCGATAGCGGGAGAGTAACCGCCGCTTGAGATGTCCGGGTCAACACCAGAGTATTTCGTGAGGACAAATGGGTTGTTGGCACTCAAATACAGACTGATACGGTTGACACCAAGTGCCTGTGCGTATTTCCTACGGATGTTGTAGTTAAGT